>Ga0228609_1000131_pt1 | contig 38429 bp, 33 predicted proteins | sample 10DmetaG_FD_190068 | JGI IMG/M metagenome (GOLD analysis project Ga0228609, IMG submission 190068) | Seawater microbial communities from Monterey Bay, California, United States - 10D | ecosystem: Environmental > Aquatic > Marine > Coastal | place: USA: California | collected 2016-11-10 | reverse complement strand
AAGTTGTACAATTCTGCTTTTTTTTATGAAAATAAAAAACTGTTGAAACGAATTGATAAAACATTATTGCCGACCTATGATGTGTTTGATGAATATCGATACTTCGAATCAAACAAAATATTCGAATGTGTACCTTTTAGAGGAGAAAAACTAGCCATAACTATTTGTGAAGATCTTTGGAATATTGACGATGAGAAAATGTATAAAGTCATTCCAATGGACGAGCTAAAGAAAGAAGATCCCTCCTTAATGATAAATCTGAGTGGCTCACCATATAGTTATAATCATGTTGAAAAACGTCGCAATCGAATGCAACAAAATGCTAAAAGATATGATTTACCTTTATTTTACGTAAATCAAGTAGGAGGTAATACCGATATTCTATTTGATGGAGGTTCTATGTTTATCAATAGAAATGGGGATATCGTCGAAGAGTGTACTTTTTATCATGAAGACTTCAAATTGATTGAGTGGTCAAGTGGTTCAGTATATCCAGATAACCATCAGGATTATTATGATTATGATATTGCACTTATTCACGATGCTCTTTTAATGGGAATTAAAGATTATTTTGGTAAGATGGGCTTCAAAAAAGCCGTGATTGGAAGTAGTGGGGGTATTGATAGTGCAGTAGTTCATGCATTGGCTGCCAAAGCCTTGGGAGGTGAGAATGTCAGAGCCATCATGATGCCAAGTAAATACAGCAGCGAGGGTTCTATAAATGATGCCGTAGCATTAGCTGAAAATTTAAATTCTCCTTATCGAATTATTTCAATCGTACAAACTGTTGAGTCATTAAATATGACATTAAAAGAAGAGTTTGAGGGTCTAGAAGAGGATGTAACTGAAGAAAATATTCAAGCCAGAAGTCGAGGTGTTATTTTAATGGCAATTAGTAACAAATTTGGTTGTATCGTCCTTAATACGAGTAATAAAAGTGAGAGTGCTGTTGGATATAGCACGTTGTATGGAGATATGTGTGGTGGCTTGTCAGTGATAGGAGACTTATACAAAGAACAAGTATATGAGTTAGCGAGATTCATGAATAGATCAGGTCAAGTTATTCCACAGGAAATTATTGATAAAGAGCCTAGTGCAGAACTAAGACCAAATCAAAAAGATAGTGATTCCTTGCCTGCTTATTCTGTCTTAGATAAAATACTTTTTCATTATATCGAGGAGCAAAAAGGCTGGAGAGAAATTGTTAAACTAGGAATTGAGGAAGATTTGGTTCGAAGAATCATTCGACTAGTTGACAAAAATGAGTATAAACGGTTTCAAGCTTCTCCAACACTTAGAATTAGTCACAAAGCATTTGGTGTAGGAAGGCAAATGCCTATTGTTGCTCGTTACGACCATTAATTTCTATTTTAAAGTGTCCATTATTTTACTTCATTTAAATTACTTATTATAAGTAGAGTAATTCCCTCTAGCTTCGTGAATACCTTTGCATAAAAGGAGTGAGGTCTTTGGATTGTCATTTCACAATGGTTGAATATTATGACATTTAAAGATTTAGGTCTTATAGACCCATTACTAAAGGCAATTGGAGACAAAAACTATATAAATCCAAGTCCAATTCAAGAAAAATCAATACCACTAATTCTTCAAGGGTTTGATATTTTAGCAAGTGCACAGACAGGTACAGGAAAAACAGCTGGGTTTGCTATACCAATGATACAAATTCTTACAAGAGGTAATTATTCAGATCATAAAAAAATCAAAGCACTCATCCTAACTCCTACAAGAGAATTAGCAGCTCAAGTATTGGAGGATGTTCAATCCTACAGTAAATATGTAGACATCAGAAGTACAGTCATTTTTGGCGGGGTAAATCAAAATCCTCAAGTTGCTGCACTCAAAAAAGGTGTGGACATACTTGTAGCTACTCCTGGCCGATTAATGGACCTTCATCAACAAGGGTATTTGTCATTAAAGAATCTAGAATTTATGGTTCTTGACGAAGCCGACCGAATGTTAGATATGGGTTTTTTAAGAGACATCAAAAAAATTATTCAAATGATGCCTCAAAAGCGTCAGAATCTACTCTTTTCAGCTACATTTTCTAGAGAAATAAAAAAGTTAGCAAATGGACTTTTAACAAATCCAAAAACTGTTGAGGCCACTCCAGAAAATTCTACTGCAGAACGAATAGATCAGGCAGTTTATCGTGTAGATGCAAAACGAAAGACAGCATTAATTACTAAATTAATTTGGGAAGGCAATTGGCATCAGGTACTTATCTTTACACGAACCAAACATGGTGCCAATCGACTTGCTCAAAAATTAGAAAAGGCAAAAATCACAGCAGCTGCAATTCATGGAAATAAATCACAATCTGCACGAACAAAAGCATTGGCTAATTTTAAAAGTGGGGAGGTGAGTGTTTTAGTAGCTACTGACATTGCTGCTAGAGGGTTGGATATTCCATTATTACCTTATGTCATTAATTATGAGTTGCCAAATGTACCAGAAGATTATGTGCATCGCATTGGAAGGACAGGAAGAGCTGGTGCTAGTGGTATAGCTATGTCGTTAGTGTGTAGTGAAGAACAAGAATATTTGACGTCCATTGAAAAGCTTTTGGGTATGCAAATTCAAAGTGGGGTTGTAGAGGGATTTGAGCCAACTAAAGGTCCTGTTGAAGGAGGAAAGAAACGAATGAAACAAAATGCAAGAGGTTCATCTAACCAATCTCAAAATAAAAAATCGAATAATAATCGATATCATCGATTCAAACGAAAATCGAAAAAATCGAATAAGTAATACTATCTTTTAGCGATTACAATCGCATTTTTCACATTCAGATTTTGTTTCAAAACCAATAGGAGAGCATCCACTATATCCCTCATATTTACATTTGTTTTCATCAGCATAGTATATCCAAGATTCAAAATATGCCTGACATAGTGTTGAGTCATTTTGAGGATTTTCTTGACATTTTGAGATTGTAAAACATTCTTTTTTACAGCTAAGCGTAAGTGCAATTATTGACCCTAAAACTAATGATATTTTAAAAAAACTAATGTTCATTTAGTAAGATAATGCCTTTTTAACCATGTCTGAACTTCCCATTATGACTGGGTTTCTTTGGTGAATTTCTGTGGGTTCTAATTCAAGAATACGCCCCTTGCCAGTAGTTGCTATTCCGCCTGCTTGTTCGGTAATAAAAGCCATAGGGTTGCTCTCAAACATGAGTCTTAGCTTACCGTTAGGTGAGTCTCTGGTTGATGGATACATGAAGATGCCTCCTTTAAGTAAGTTTCTATGAAAATCTGCAACCATACTTCCAATGTATCTTGCACTATAGGCTTTTTTGTCTATTGAGTTTCTACAATAATCAATATAGTCTTTGATATTCTGATCAAATTGATCGTAGTTTCCCTCATTAACAGAATATATATTACCCTTTGAAGGGATTTTGATATTAGGATGACTTAAACAGAAGTCACCAATGGATGAATCTAATGTAAAGGCATTTACTCCTTGTCCAGTGGTAAACACAAGCATTGTGCTACTTCCGTAAATAATATATCCTGCAGCTACTTGATTAATTCCTTTTTGAAGCACATCTTCCATGGTAACTGGTCCACCAACAGGACTTTTACGTTGATATACAGAAAATATAGTTCCTATGGATGCATTGACATCAATATTACTACTTCCGTCAAGTGGGTCTATAGCTATGATGTATTTGCTATCTTGATTTAGTGTTGTTTCTATTTGGTGAATGTCTTCTTCTTCCTCAGATATGATTGCACAACAATCTCCACCAAGTGTTAGAGAAGATTTGAATTCTTCATTTGCTATGATATCTAATTTTTTTACTTCTTCTCCCTGGACATTGACTGTACCAAAAGCACCAAGCACATCAACAAGACCTGCTTTACGGACATCCCTATTTACGATTTTTGCAGCAAATTTAAAATCCCTAAATATTTTGGATAGGTCTCCACTAGCATCAGGAAATTTATTTTGCTGATCTGCAATAAACTGACTCAGACTTATTACTTTATTAGTTCTCATTAAAATTATTATTTGGTAATATTGCCACAAATTTAATCTTTAATGAGAGTATTCAAATTTGGAGGTGCAAGTGTAAAAGATTCAGAGGCAGTTAAAAATGTAGCATCTGTACTTCAAGATTATGGTCAAGGCCCATTGTTGGTAGTTATTTCTGCCATGGGTAAAATTACCAATAAATTAGAAGAATTGGTTGATGCATACTATTTCAGTAAGGATTCAAAGAAAAAGATATTTGCCGAGATTAAGTCATTTCATCAGCAAATTACCGATTCACTAATCAAGGATGAAAATGATTATTACGAAGTAGATAATCTCTTGATCGAATTAGAATGTATTATTGAAAAGAGAAGGGATGAGTCCTCCACCTATGATATGGAGTATGATAAAATTGTCCCATTTGGAGAGTTAATATCTACCAAGATTGTGAGTACATATCTCAATAAATTTGGTGTGAAAAATAGATGGATTGATGCTAGGAATTTTGTTATTACAAGCTCAAAACACAGATCTTCAAGTGTTCTTTGGGAAGAGTCTGTTCCGCTTATCCAAAATAGTCTTAAACCATTAGCAGAGAGACAACCAATTATTACTCAAGGTTTTATAGGTAGAGATATTAATCATAAGAATACAACGCTTGGCAGAGAAGGGTCAGATTATTCTGCAGCTATTTTTGCTTTTGGATTAGATGCTGAATCAGTTACCATCTGGAAGGATGTGGAAGGGATTATGAATGCTGATCCAAAACAGTTTGCAGAAGCTCAGTTAATTCCAAAAGTATCCTACAATGAGGCCATTGAATTGGCTTATTATGGTGCATCAGTCATTCATCCAAAAACTATACAACCTTTAAAAAACAAGGCAATTCCTCTTTTTGTGAAATCATTTGTAGATCCATCATTACCAGGTACAGAAGTAATTGAGAATGATAGCCGAACTCTGAATGACACGCAATGCTATATAATTAAAAAGAATCAATCATTGATAACGATTGCGTCTCGCGATTTTTCTTTTATAGTTGAGGACAACCTCGAAATTATCTTCAGTAAATTTAATGCAGTAGGCATCCAACTGAATTTGATGCAAAATTCTGCAATTAGCTTCATGTCTTGTTTTAACATGAACGACACTAAAACTTCGGCATTACTCGAGGAATTGAAAGATAAATTTACGGTGAATATTAAATCGGGCTATACTTTATTGACTGTATTCAATTACAATGACACCAACTCTCAGCTTGAAAAAATTATTGATGATCGTAAGATAGCTTTGGAGCAAAAATCAAGTTCTGCTCTTCAACTATTACTCATCGATTAATGTTCCGTCAATCGGTCCTTTCTTGATTTCAATATCATCTTGATAAGTGATGGTACTTTTATTTCCTAGAATTGTTACATCGAAAAGTCCATTTTTCTTACCATTTACGAAATTTCCTGTCAATGATTGAATTCCGTCAGCGGTTGATTGAGTACACTTACCGTGTGGTTTCCCATTTTTAAAATATCCGTCTATTAATCCGTCAGGGGTTTTTAGTGTACCTCGACCATTGAATGTATTGTTAACTAGTCTACCAGTGTATGAATAACGATCGTTAATATTATAAGTTCCTTGTCCGTGCATTTTGTCTTGTTGCCATTCTCCCACATATGAAGTTTTATTAGAATATCCTATTCTACCTTTTCCATGTTTCTTGCTCATAACAAAACTGCCTGAGTAAGAGTATTTATAATTCTTTGAATAGAATTTTCCTTGTCCCCAGAAAAATCCAAGTTTGAAATCCCCTTCATATTTATTTCCAAAAGAGTCTACATACTGACCTCTTCCGTGGGGAACACCATAAGTCCATTCCCCTTTGTAAACGGCTGTTCCATTACCCCACATCATGGAGCCTTCTCCATCAATGATGTTGCCGTCTAGTTTTTTGCCATCAGGAATCAATCGTATTCCTGTGGCGGCCATTAGTTCGGTTGGATAATTTTGAAGAGTTTTGAGTGTTGCAGTAATCCTAATGTGGTACAATCCGCCATCTTCAAAATAAAAGTCCATTTGAAAATCATCTGAACTCATTCTTCTAACATATTGATTATCAGGCACAAAGTCTAGTCCGCCAGTTTTATCCTGAACTTGGTCAATGTTGAGACCCCATTTTAGGTTGAAAGGAAAATCTCCCTTATATCTTTGATAGGTATACCCACTATCAAATAATGAAATTTTGGAAAGTACAATATCTGTATTGTATTCCATGCTTAACCCAGATTGCAAATAATCTAATTTTAAAATCCTTAGATACGGGAGAAATGATTCAATGGGTTTATCATTTTCAATTGACTTGATATATTTTGATATTGGTGCAGATGTTAGAGGTTTTCCCAATAATTTTTCAGGCGATTGAGCAAAAGAATAGTTGCTGAAAAAGCCTAACAAAAGGACTAAAAGTATTTTAGTTGGTCTAGTATGCATGATCTAAATAACGATGAACAAATGTATTTGCTATATGTTACATAGCATAATGTGATTTGAATAAAGTCATATTTAACTTGAACGATAGATGAATTAATAAAGAAATTAGTTGCTTTAGGGCTTTTGTGTTTTTAAGTAAATCAATAATATTACTTTCGCGTAGATAATAAATGGGTAATCATAAAGTACTTTTTAGATTTGAGGAACAACCTAAAAAAGAGGTTATTGTAACAGTGGATAGTGGAGACACCATACTCGATGCAGCCTTGTATAACAATCTACATTTGAATCATAATTGTGGAGCTGTTTGTGCATGCAGTACATGTCATGTATATATTGAAAAAGGGATGAACGATTTACCTGAAATATCAGATAAAGAAGAAGACTTTATCGATAGGGCTGAAAATCCGAAAATTAACTCACGGCTGGGATGTCAATGCATTATAAATTCTGATATTGAGGTTACGATTCCAGATCAAAGTAGCATAATAGGACATTAAAAGATGGATAAAAATAAATTTTACGAACCCCCCATGAATTGGTCAGACTATGAGGACATTGCTTTAGCTCTTTATGAAAAATTTGGTGATGATTTTAATGAGGCAAAAATTTACAGAATACGATTCACAGACTTATTAGACTGGGTTTTAGTTCTACCTAATTTCGAAGGAAAACGTGAAGATAGTAATGAAGGTCACCTAGAAATGATTCAGAGCAGTTGGGTTTACGAATGGAGAGATAATCAATAATATTATGATTTACGATAGCTTCAAAACGATAGATACGTTCATTTTTGATGTAGACGGCGTTCTTACAACTGGTAAAGTATTGGCCCAAGATGATGGAGCATTGACTCGTGACTTTAATATTAAAGATGGCTTTGCGATCCAATTTGCTGTCAAACAAAATTATAGACTGATTATCATTAGTGGAGGCAGTTCTGAAGGAGTAAGATCTCGTCTTAAGACACTAGGCATAAAGGAGGTATATACTGGGATTTCTGATAAAAAGAATCTTTTTGAGGAGTTGATCAAAAAACATAGCCTTGATTTAACCAAAACACTCTACATGGGGGACGATTTTCCAGATATTTCTTCCATGCGTATGTGTGGGGTCAAAACATGTCCTGCTGATGCAGCTTGGCAAGTTCAGCAAGAAGCAGATATTATTACCAAAGCCAATGGCGGCCATGGTGCAGCAAGAGAAATCATAGAAAAAGTCCTCACTTTACAGGGTAAGTGGGAAAGTACAGACCATTCTGTATGGTAATTTCTACATTGGTCCATTACTTTATTGGTTTAATTGTTTTAAAACTATTTCATTTGTGTAAATGAAGTTTCTTCAGAAATTTATAGCAAACAAGTACCCAATTACATTTTCATTATTTCTAGTTTGGATTTTATTTTTTGATGGGAACAGTGCTATTTTTATTTACAAACAGTATAACGAATTAAAGAACCTCAAAATTCAAGAAGCATTTTTGTCTAAAGAAATTGCAGAGATGAAAGAACAGAAAGAAAACCTATTTTCTGATGATGACAAACTAGAGAGGTATGCTCGTGAAAACTATTTTTTTAAAAAAGATGTTGAGGATATTTTCGTTATCGAAAAGAAAAAAGATTAGCTGAATTCTTTTTTAATCAAACGCAGTATTTCTGAATGAATGTCAGGATTGCCAGCTACTATTGAATTTCCAAACACGTAATTTCCTTCATTCTCAAAATCAGAAACTGTGCCTCTAGCTTGTTGTACGATATAGGCTCCGCCTGCAACATCCCATGGACTAAGGTTTAATTCATAAAACGCATCAAATCTTCCACATGCAGTGTATGCTAAATCAATAGCAGCACTGCCCATACGACGGATACCTTTAGTTTCTTTCATTAAAATTTTTAGGCAATTAGTATATGCCTCTATTTCATCAAATTTATAATACGGAAATCCTGTCGCAATTAGTGTTTTTGACATATGATTTCTCTTAGAAACAATAATCTTTTCTCCATTTAAAAAAGCACCATCTGGGTTTGCAACAAATGATTCATTATCAGGTGGTACAAAAACATGAGCATAGATTGGTTTTTTGTTTTTATAGAGGGCAATAGATATGGAATATTTCGTATGTCCGAATAAATAATTAGTCGTTCCATCTAATGGGTCAATAATCCAATATAAATGATCGTTTTGGTAGTTTGAAGTTTTTTCCTCCGTCAGAAATCCTGCTTCTGGTGTTATTGATTTTAGTCCAGCAACAAGCATTTTCTCACTTTCAATATCCACATAACTAACCAATTGATTAAGGCTTTTTTCCTCAATATCTGATGAGATTACTCTGGATTGATTTTGGATTTGAAAATTACCCACTTTCTTAATCAAATGTTCTATTTGAGAGAGTTGTTGTTTGTTAAGCATTTGACTTGTTTGAATTAGCTTTTAAAATGTAATCCCAAGCGTTTTTAATGTCTTTTTTTTCAATTGCTTCGCTATAATGACCTTCAATATATGCTCGAGCTTTTTGAGCAATATCATCCAAGAATTGGGGCTGATTTCCTATTTTTTGAATACCTTCTTCTAATTTTGTTGCGAATTGTTGGATATCTTTTTCTGGAACAGGCATTGAGAATTCTGGTTTAAAATATTCTTTACCTCCTTTGCCTGGATATCCAATAACAAGGCAACCGCTAGCCATAGCTTCGATGCTTGGAAGAGAAAATCCTTCATCCAAATTTGAACTTAAAAAAATACTACTTTCATTCATGGCATGAGTTATCTCATCATGTGGTAATTGATCTAAGTCTTTAATTACCCAGCCATTTAGATTGTTACGTAGTGCGTTGATCTGAACTATTTGTTTGATATCCTCAACGTTTTTTCGAGACATATAAATGATTTGTTTCTTCTTAGTTGTAGGTTTAAAAGCTTTTGTATTAATGTAATGGTGTATTTTTAAAATAGGAATATCACTAAATGCTAGTTTCAGATAATTGATTGCATCGTCAGAATTTACAAGTGTTGCCAACGTACTGGAGCGGGTATAAGGTGTTTCGGATTTAGTTAGTTGAAGAGGAAATTTACGAAATGAATTGTAACAACCTTGGTTATAAATTACCTTAGAATTGGAGGGGAACACTTGATTAATTAGGGGTCCGTATGCTTCAGGAAATACGAGGATATTTGAATTTTCAATTTTGAGATCATTTCGAGCCAATTGAGCTTCTCTTAGCTTTACATACCATTGTGGACGTATAGCAGGTTGGTTATTGAGTTCTGCATGAATCATGTAATGGTATTCAATAGGTGTATCGAATTCAAACCATTGGGGTTTGAACCCTTGGTTTTGATGTACTACTAGTGCTTCATATCCCAAACTATTTAATACGTCCACTTGCCGATAGATCTGTTTGACTCCGCCACTGGGCTCAATTATGTCTGGACATATGAATAATATTCTAGCATTCATTGATAAACTCAAAGGTAGGATTTAATGGGGTATTTTGATTGGTAAGTTATTTGGATATTATGATATTGGTCATAAATCAAGGTGATGAATAGCAGAATCTCTACTTTTGTCATCCAATCGTATCAATGAATCAATCTGTGGTTGTCATAGTACCCGTTTATAAAGTGCTGAATAGATCAGAAATTCAGTCTATTGAATCATTGAATAAACTGGAGTCACAATCAGATTTGCACATTTGCTTGGTAGGATCAGATTTTTTTGTTCAACTCAATAATAATCAGCTGTCTTTAGTATTTAGTAATTTTATAACTCTAAAGAATGAATCTTTCGATGAAGGGTATTTTAAAGATGTCGTCTCATACAATCGACTGCTTTTATCGAATGAGTTTTATCAACGGTTCAAAAGTTATGAATACATGCTTATTTTTCAGACCGATGCTTTTATCATTAAAGACTCTTTGGATGTGTTCATAGATAAGGCATATACTTATATTGGAGCACCCTGGTTAGAGGCTAATGTCCCAGAAAAAGAGGGTTTGTCGTTAGGAAATGGTGGCTTTTCACTTCGTCATATTCCTTCATTTATAAAAGCCTTAAAATATAACTTGACTATTGCAGATGCTCTATGGAAATTTTATTACCCAGCAAATAATTGGAATCGAAAACTATTTAAATTATTCATTTATTTTCCTGCACAATTTTTGAGTAAAATCCAAGGTCGATCGTTTTATTTTGAAAAAGCCAAATATAATCAGATGAATGAGGATGTAGTTTGGTCTCAATTTATTCAAGATCATAAAGAGTTTACACTTTCTTCGTTAGAAGACGCATTGTTGTTTAGTTTTGAGACTATGCCACGAGAGTGTTATCGTCTAAATAATAATCAACTACCTTTTGGTTGTCATGCACCTAAGAAGCATGATTTTATGTTTTGGAAATCTCATATCCCTTCATTGAATTTATGAGTAACTTAAGCATTACCATAATTACACCCAACCTAAACGGAGATCAGTTTTTAGAGGCTTGTATAAAGTCTATTCAAAATCAGCAATATCCAAACTTAAAGCATGTGGTCATTGACGGAGGTTCAACAGATAATTCAATTCAGATATTGAAAACTACAGGTACAGCTTATGAGATTGTTAAAGGGTTGAACAACTATGAAGCTATAGATTATGGTTTTAAAAAGTATCCTTCAGATATTCAAGCTTGGTTAAATTCAGATGATCTTTATCGAGATGGTGCTATTAATACTGTGATGAATACTTTTGATAAGTTCCCAGAAATTTCATGGCTGACAGGAACACCAAGCACTTCTAATGATTTAGGAGTTATTCGTATATGGGATGCACATGTGTTTCCATCCATTTCAAAGTATACATGGACCTTATCATCCAATATATTTATCCAACAAGAATCTACATTCTGGAGGCAAGAATTGTATGAAAAAGTGGGAGGGATATCTAAAGATTATCAATATGCTAATGACTATTATTTATGGTTTGAATTTTTTAAGACAGAATTACTTTACTCTATACCTCAAGTTTTAGCAAGTTTTCGTATACATTCTTCTGCTCAGATATCGGTATCTAATATGGAAAATTATATGTCTGAGGTTAATAGGATTCAATCTCAATCTGATATAGGCTTTTTACGAAAACGAATGTTGCAAGTTTTGATGGGATTAGACTACATTCTCATTCGAATACCCATTATACGTAATGCGTATAATAATACAAGATTTAGGCAAAAGTTTTTGGGTTTTCCAATACGACTCCGTTTTGATGATTCGAATCGATTGGTGAAATGTTACTGATGGGATTTGTTATTTTTTAAGTGATTTATATTTATTTTACTAGATACAACTTACCAAAACCATTGGAGAAGAAGTGATCGCCAGATGTTTTTCTAATCTCCATGTCCTTTCCTTTGAGTCGGGCTTTTACTTTGTATAGATACACCCCATTGGCTAGTCGGTCGCCATATCGGTCAGTACAATCCCATGCAAAATCTGAAATATTATTTCCTATTTGAATATAGCCTAACTCATTTTGGGTAATTTCTCGAACGATTTTACCTGATACGGTCATAATCTGAATTTTTATGTAATCTGGGACTTGATCTCCAGTTAGTGTATATACAAATTGAACAGAGCTTGATGCTGGATTAGGATAGGGATAAAAGTTGGTGATACTAGCTTCTCTAATAACTTCAAAGTTGATGGAATAACCCATTTCACTTGACTCATTACCTGTCTTATCTGTTGCTTCCACACTTAAGGTATAACTGCCTGTTTCAAGATTTCGAGCTGAGTATTTGAGAATGGCTTCTTCATCTTTTTGTGTACTTGGAGTAAATTCAACTTGTTCCATTCCTTCTTGCAAGGTATCTATTTCTCCGTTTGGATGTTTGAGGTATGCTGAAATGTAGGATGCGTCATCAATTAATCGATAAGCATTATCATCTTTAATAGATATCGATATGATGGTATTAGGTGACACAATATCATAATCAATGATATGCTTTCCGTCAAAAACGACATCTAGAAGCGGGTTGGTCAAATCCTTGTCAACAAAAAACTGTTGATTGAAATAATTGTTGTCATAGGTCTTTTCTACCACTTCTTGTCGGTGATTGAAACCAACAAAAAATTCGTATTCACCTTCCATATTAAAGGTCTGAATAGTGTCTTGAATAGTGATATGTTGGCGTGGAAGAATGGAGTCAATATAATTACGAGTTATAGTGTCATTTAAACCTGAACTGTTTTTGATATAAATGACATATTCGCTTGAATCAAATACTTGATCCTCGATATTTTCAAAGCTAATCGAATATGTCAAGTCCTCTCCTTGTTGGAGTGTGTCATTGTGAAATTTAAATGCCAAGTCTTTATTAATGGTTCCTTCAGTAGGTTTTACATAGTTAATTTTCCAACGATTGATGGACTGAGGAGTTCTCATTTCATCATCATCAAAGAAAACTTTTATTTGAATGAATGAGTAAATTTTAGCATCAATACTACCTAAATCAATGATTTTGAGATTTGAGGAGGTTAGTTTAGATTCCCAGTTTTTATTGTCAGAGCTGGCAAATATTTCAACGTTGAATGTTTCATTATTGGCGTCTTTTGGATCCAATTCTAGAGTTAGCGTTTCCCATTTTATAGCAGGACCTATAGACTTTGAAGTAATGCTTCCTTTTGTCAATTTAGGTGAAAATGTTTGAGCATATTTCATGGTCTGATTTTCTGGTGGTGTAACGCTGTTTTGATAGTCAGCAAGATACTCATTGGCAGGCTTACCAATTCCTTTGGTTCCAAATACTCCAAAAGGCTCTCCTTTTTTTATGGTTTGAAGCTTTGTTATACCATATGCAGAAAATGCATCCCAAAGTTCTTGCTTAAATAATTCGGTATTGCAATCACTCATATTTAGCATTATGATGTGATAACCGTTTGGTACACGATTTAGTAAATCTATTAAAGAATCTTGTTCTACTATCGTGTTGGTATTGTAGTTATACATAGCACAGGGTTCACCAACTACATTGTAGGGTGGAGGAGTAGTGCCAAACCAAGGAGCCTTAAAGGGTACATTAAAGGAGTTTGATGGTTCGTGATATCTTTCGTCTGTGTCTGGATTAATAAATATCATAGAAACGCCCTTAAATGGCCACCAATTAGTAATGACAGGTGTTCCATCAATTATAATCCATCGAGATGTATATCTGCCTAGACCACTACCTCCGGTTTCTATTTGATAGTCTTTGGATGTGGTTCTTAAAAAACTAAATTTTCCAGTGTTTGAGTCCACAGAAATGGCATTAGCCGGAGAATTAAAAAATTTCCAACGATTACCTTCAGTCCATCCTTCAGGGTCATCTTTGATGATGCCAAAAGTTCGATAAGCCCAATCAGAAGTGTCGCCTTTTTCTATGTAACGTGCTCGTATATAGTAATCTTTGTCATAAATATCAGGAAATATAACTTCTGTTTTGATTAGGGTTTTGTCATGGTTGAACTGATTCCTATCAATTGGGTTTTTAAAATATGGAGTGCTATCCCATTCAACGATGATTTCTCTGTTTATATCTGTGTTGCCAGGAAGTTGAAGCATTACTTCAACAGTAGTATTTGAGATTATTTCATCTGCTGATGGTTTCAAAATCGTTGGAGATATCTGCTTTATTAGATATTTCGTTGTGTATGTATTATTTAATTCACCATTAGGGAGTATTTCTTGTATTGAATTTGCACTATCTAATTCAAGTTGAATATCAATTAGCCCAGATAAAATATCTTGGGGAACTTTAAATTCAATAATTTTTTGAAAATAGGGGGCAGAGATATTTAACTTGTTGGTGAAAACAGACTGCCCATTGCTCGTTATTTTGCAATGAATGCTTAAAGTTTTGCTCACGGCTTTACCAATATTATTTATTTGAGCAAGAATGGATAACGAATCACCACGAGTTGCATTGCCAACAGATAATTGAGAAAACTTGAAATCCGGGAAATTAGGTGATTTGAGAGAAAATGCAGGATCTCCATGATAGACGAGTTGCCTAGATTGGATAACATCCAAAGGACGATCAATGTTGCCGAAAGTTTTTGAAGCAGCCTTAATAGCACTTGCTATACTCTCTCCATAATTATCTTGGAATAACTTTTTGTGTATCTCTAAACTGTGTGAATATAATTGAGAGGTGAATGATAAGTTGGTACTTGCAATCCAACCGAGTGCACCTTTATTAGGCTCAAAAAGAAATTTTTCTGCAAGTGATAAATCTTCAAAAGTATTTCCTAAAGCACAACCGTTAAAAAAGAATAAAGGTGTTTTTCCATAATTATCATATTCAGAAGGTTCGCCAAGTGATATTTCTGTTACTTGTGCGGCCCCATGGCCAAAATACATAAGCATATTAGACCCATCATTTACCTCGGCTTGTATTTTAGAGGTAAGGCTTGTTTGTATTGGAAGTGGTTCTGATTTTGAGAACATTACTCGATAACCGCCATATGAGGTGTCACTTAAAATAGTGTAATAGTTATTGAGGTAATTTTTGAATGATTGGTTTTCAAAACCAACACCACCAGCAAGTTGAATTACTTTCTTCTGCCATGTTGCTGGCGGTTGAGCTTCAAATGCTCTAATTTTATCAAGATATATTTCGACTTGTTCATTATTTCGTGCTGGAATTCTTCCAATACTAAAATCTAAACCTAAATCACTTACATCTAACGATGAGACATACAAATAATCACTTGGTGGAAACCCAATGGATGGAACAAGATTAAGTGCAGTTTTAAGATCGGTATTTGTTCGAATACGATCATAGGTCTGACCCTTGCCAAGTAATAGAATGTATTGAAGGTTTGGGGCTGATGATTTTAAAGATTGTATGTATTTTTTTATAGCAAGTGGCCCTTCGATTCCATATCCGAAATCATGGTAAATATCATTGACATAGATAGTTGATGTAGCGTGATTTCCGCCAGTATTGCTCATTCTGTAACTAGCATAGTTACTTGCCCCAGAAGCTAAATTCGGATGAGTGATGATTAGATAATCAGTTGATTGATTAATTGCAGATTTGCCTAGTTTTACCTCCTCTATAGACGTAATTGTAATTACGTCTGAAGCGTCATAGATATAGAATTCAGTAATTCCATTCTTCTCTATGTTGAATTTTATAGATTGGTCTCCTTGTTTATCTGCTTTAATTCTTTTGTTATTTGATAAATCAATTACGTAAGGATTATTTTTTAAGGATGGATAATCACTAAAATTGAAAAAAGAAGAATTGAAAGAGCCATTTACCCTGAGTTGACTATTGTTATTGAGATTCAATAAACGCGGGTAATTGCATTTTATATAGGATAAAACAAAAGCACTTTTATTATAATTGGATTCACCAATATATAATGAGGTTACAGGTTTTAAATTGCTGGGATCAGTAGATGCATTTAACTGGATTCGTTGGTATCCAAATGCTTTTTGAGATGCGAGTGTATTCGCTTTATTATCCAAAGATAAGGCTAGCTCGTGATTGTATCCATTTGAAACTTCACTGGTGTTGTGGTTAGCAGAAAAGGCAAGAATTTCAAATTCTGCATTTGGTCCATTTGAAAATACTTGGGGAAAATCTAATTTGAATGCAGGTTGACTTGACCATATCCATCTTCCAAAACCTTCTCCATCAGTGTATTCTGAAAATTGTTGACTAGAATTATTTTGATTGGGTATACCAGGGAAGAAATAATCTTTAAAAGAAATAATTTGTTCATTTATGAAATAAGAATCGGCTGTCTTTCCCTCATAGTCATTATCATAATAGGTTACAATTCGTTTATTTAAAACATCTGAATTCCAGGTTAAATAATAGGTAGAGGTGTCAGTAAATAAACTTTGATAGGAGTTTGGTTGATTAGATGGTTCTTTGTAGAGTTCAGTATCTAGTGAACCATCATTTTTAGTGGCATAAAATTCAATAAAATCGTCAGCATCAAAACTGTTATCCTCCTGGCCATTAACGTACAGGTATTGCTCCTCTCCATTCTTAAAAATTTGGATGTTCTTTGGGTTGATATCATCAACTGGTATTCCATGACTTGAAAGAGTATTGTAATTTAATCGATATACACCATTTTGTCCTATTTTAAATGTAAAATATCTTTGTGAAGAATCAAACCATTCGTTACTTAATTGACCAAAAGATTGAAGACCCAAATGTATCAAAATAAATAGTATAAGAATACTTTTTTGATGTGTAGAGCGTGTCATGGATTTGATTATACTTACAAATTTATATGATAACGACTAAAGTGAGTGCATAGTTTATTTCTTTATATCCGAGTTAATGTTTTATTAACTTTTTTATATTCTTCAAATTATTGCTTTCATCGATAAAAAACACAGTGTATGAACCATCATTTAATTTAGAAATTTTGATTTGATTCTTTTGTTTGGGATTAATAGTCTTTACTATGACCTCTCTTCCAAGCACATCTCTAATAATTAGTTTTATTTTCTCGTGATAAAACCACTCGTCTATTTGGATATTTAAAATATCATTAGCTGGGTTTGGAAACATTTTTATGAGTTTATCATTGAAATGATGCAAAACAATTACGGGAAAAGTTTCTTGTTTACCATCAAAATCAACTTGGGTTATTCTGTAATAGATAATGTTTGAATTAGGTTGAATGCTATTGTCTAATTGGCTATATGTCTGAATAGTATTTGAGTTGCTTGATTTGGATGGAACTAAAGAAATAGCCTTAAAAGTGTACCCATCATAGCTTCTTTCAATAATAAAATGTGAGTTATCGGTTTCTGATGCGGTGCTCCATTCAATGGTTGATTCTAAAAAATTATGGTCAGACCAAAAAACTCTTTGATTAAGTAATTCTACTGGGACTGGATTGGTGTTTCTTACTTCAATAACAATAGGGATATACTCACCACTTTCAGCATGAGCAAAAAAACTATTGAATGTAGATATTTTGCCATCTGCATCTTGCCCCTGAATGAATAACTCATGCTTTCCATCAATTAATGATGTTACATCAACATTTACATTTTTATGGTGAAAAAAAGTAGGTGTTGTGTCATTGTTGAATAACACGGTACTCACTTTGTTGTTATCTAGATAAATGCTGTATTCTTTTATTCCATGTGCATGTCCGCTTGCTGCAAGTTGAGAAAAGCAGTCTCCGATAATATCAACATCAAAATTATCTACTACTGGTGTCGACTTTACATATCTCAACACTTGGCCAGAAATAGGGTCGTTAACTTTAGAAAATTCAGATTGATATAATTCATAGCCATCAACTTTATTAAATACTAATCCTGGACCTACCACAGCAGTATTTTTAAAATTCATTAGAGTTTGGTTGTAGTTGGCATGAATGTTTTTGGGTGGAGTATAGGTGGGTTCGCTTGCTAAAGGAAATGTTAGTTCAATATGAGGATTTAATATTCGAACATCATTTAGGTATATTTTGATGATGTTGTTTCCACTAATGAGGTGAGAAGGGTCAATATTAACGAGTGCTGAGTAAGGTTTGGTTGATGTAATTAATTCAGAACTTGGGAAGTTTTGAATAGCAGAGGTAGGCTTAGCAAATAAATATTTATTACCATTAATAATGATACTATCATCAGCAGTCCATGAGTATGAATTACCTTGCATGGTAAACATAAGCTCACTTAATGATGGCCAGTTATTGTTATTGTCTTTTATGTTGTCGGGAATTTTTATAGTGAACGTCGCTGGAACGTCCAATTGAGAGTGCATGCCCTCAGATTTCTCATTTCCTGAGTAGGTTGAATTTGTTCCTAATATTCCATCAGTGTAATTGTGTATAGCTTTTGTATTAGACCAACCAGAAGGGGCATCAAAGCCAAAATTATCCCAGTGAAGCATAGTGTATGGCACATTCTCTTTTCCCGTATTATATGAGAAAAATAACCAATTTACTTGACCAACTTCGAAAGGAAGCCCACTAGGTGTATAGGTAGTTTGTAGACTAGCATCTACAACTAAGATGTTATTGATATGGATAGTAATGTTTGTTTTTGAAAGATTTATTTTCCAATGTCTGCGTACATTGGGTATAGGATGCAAATTTTCTCCAGTGCAGTATTTTAAGTTATTTCCACAAGCACTATTGTTATAGATTGATGTCAGAGTCCTCAGGTAGCCGTCTGCATCAGACAACTGTATTTGAATTTTCCCCTCTCTTTCTAGAATTCGAAGTAAATGAGCTGGGTCACATTGAGGAGGGGTTCCATTAATTTCTAGTGCTGTAAAACCAGTCAAGTCACGTTTCTTGTCTGCTGGGGTTATGTCCAGATACCAAAAATTCCGAGACAATTTAGCACCATCTAGGTCAAATTCGATTGTGCCAGTTCTGTTAGTAAAGTCAAAATTTGTTCGGGTTCTTGAACTTGCAACAGCACGATCACATTTACCACTTGCAATGACATTATGTCCATGAAATTGATTGTTAATGTGTTGACTCACAGAACCAATATTAATGCATCCACTATAGGATTGATTCCATTTTTTCTCATCGAATGCTCCCATGGGCTGGTTGAAATCATCAAAAAAACCATTTAATCTCGTTCGCATTGCATTTACTCGCGTGTCATCATGTCGAAATGTGACTGTGGAGCTAGGTGCAGACTTGTTGCCATAGTTGTCAATGGAATATACCCTAGCTTGATAATCTACACCAGGCTCAAGTGGCTGTATCATATGAACTCGGTAAGGCGTTATTTTTTTGTCAGTAAATCCTGAACTTACCTTTCCCCATTCTATCATGTAGCTATATATACCTTTTTGAGTTTTATCCGAATCATACCTATAGTCATAAATTTGGGTTTTAGAGTTCCAGTACAATGTAGCACATCGATCATCTTCAATGACCTGTATAATTGTTGAAGGATTAACAACTTGAGCGTTGGTCGGTCTGAATGAAAAGAAAAAAACTAAAAAAAGATAAATTGATTTTGTGTTCGTAATCATAGTTTAAAATAAAATTTTCGTTCGCTAATTAAAACACAAATGTATGTTTTTTTCCTCTATTGTAAAATGTAACTTTGTAGAATCTAATCTATGAATAAAGTAGTAAAAAATGCAGATGACGCCATTAAAGGTATCCGGGATGGGATGACAATTATGCTTGGAGGTTTTGGGTTATGCGGCATCCCTGAAAATTCGATTTCTTCAATAGTCAAAGCTGGAATAAAGGATTTAACCTGCATCTCTAACAACGCTGGTGTAGACGATTTCGGTATAGGTTTAATGCTTCAGGGCAAATTAGTTCGCAAGATGATATCATCTTATGTTGGGGAGAATGCAGAATTTGAAAGACAGCTTCTTTCTGGAGAATTAGAAGTAGAATTATTACCTCAGGGCACTCTGGCAGAAAGATGCCGAGCTGCTGGTGCAGGTATTCCTGCTTTTTTTACTCCTGCTGGTTTTGGTACTGAAATAGCAGAGGGAAAAGAGACCAGAGAATTTGGAGGAAAACAATTCATCATGGAGAAAGCTTTTGAGTCTGACTTTTCTATAGTTAAAGCTTGGAAAGGAGATACAGACGGAAACCTTATTTACAAAGCAACAGCTAGAAACTTTAATCCGATGATGGCCATGGCTGGGAAAATTACTATTGCAGAGGTAGAAGAATTAGTTGAGCCAGGAGAGTTAGATCCTAATTTTGTTCATACGCCTAGCATTTTTGTGAATAGAATTTTTCAAGGTACTGATTATGAGAAACGAATAGAACAGAGAACTGTCCGCCAAAATTGATAAAAAAATGTTAACTAAAGAGCAAATTGCACAGCGAATAGCCCAAGAACTTCAAGATGGATATTACGTCAATCTAGGGATTGGCATTCCAACACTAGTTGCCAATTATGTTCCAACTGGGATAAATGTTACACTCCAATCTGAAAATGGCTTGTTAGGAATGGGGCCTTTCCCAACGGAATCTGAGATAGATGCTGATTTAATTAATGCTGGTAAGCAAACTGTAACAACGTTACCAGGTTCTGTTTTTTTTGATAGTGCTACCAGTTTTGCCATGATTCGTTCTGGTCGTGTTGACTTAACAGTACTTGGAGCTATGGAGGTAAATGATAAAGGGGATATTGCTAATTGGAAAATCCCAGGTAAAATGGTAAAAGGTATGGGTGGTGCAATGGATTTAGTAGCATCGGCTCAGAATATTATTGTTGCGATGCAACATACCAACAGATCTGGTGCAAGTAAGCTTTTGTCAAAATTGACACTTCCCGTTACTGGTCTTGGATGCGTGAAGAAAATAGTTACCAATCTGTGTGTTATTGATGTCACATCTCGTGGATTTGTACTTAAGGAATTAGCTCCTGGAATTTCAATTAACGATGTTCAAAATGCCACCGAAGGAAATCTATTAGCTGAAGGTGAAATACCAGAAATTCAATTCTAGTCAAGTTTTTTTATGTAAAAATGGTTAAAAGACATGAGGATTATGTCTTATCAAAAGTTAGATTTGCACCAATGAAAGTAACAGTTGTAGGAGCAGGTGCTGTAGGTGCAAGTTGTGCAGAGTACATTGCCATTAAAAATTTTGCGTCAGAGGTTTGTCTGATTGATATCAAAGAAGGTTTTGCAGAAGGTAAAGCCATGGATTTGATGCAGTGTGCATCACTCAATGGTTTTGACACAAAGATTGTGGGAACAACTAATGATTATACCAAAACTGCCAATAGCGATGTTGCTGTTATTACTAGTGGGATTCCCCGTAAACCAGGAATGACTCGTGAAGAACTCATAGGTATTAATGCAGGTATTGTGAAGTCTGTAAGTAGTAATCTTTTAGAACACTCACCCAATGCAATTATTATAGTGGTTAGTAATCCAATGGATACGATGACATACCTTGTTCACAAAAATACAGACCTTCCTAAGAATAGAATTATTGGAATGGGAGGAGCTTTAGATAGTGCTAGATTTAAGTACAGAATTGCTGAAGCCTTGTCATGTCCGTCATCTGACGTAGATGGAATGGTAATCGGTGGACATAGCGATAAGGGTATGGTGCCACTCATTGAAAAAGCAACCAGAAATAGTGTGAATGTATCTGAGTTTTTAGCTACAGAAAGAATGGATCAAATAGTTAATGATACCAAAGTTGGTGGAGCTACATTAACAGGACTTTTAGGAACAAGTGCATGGTATGCTCCTGGAGCAGCAGTTTCAGAGATTGTTAAAGCTATTGCGTTAGATTCTCATAAAATGATTCCATGTTCTGCTTTACTTGACGGTGAGTACGGAATTGAAGGGTTATCAATCGGTGTACCATGTATTATTGGTAAAAATGGCATTGAAAAGATAGTGGAGGTTTCTTTAAGTGAGTCTGAGAAAAACAAACTTAAGGAAAGTGCTGAAGGTGTTGCCAAGACAAATACCTTGCTCGATTAAAATTTAACTTATTGATAAGAGAAAGAGCCTTAAAGGGCTCTTTTTTTATTTACGCAATGCTATAACTGGGTCCATTTTTGAAGCGAGTATGGCAGGAGAAATACCTGCTATAATTCCTATTCCAATGGCAATGGAAATCCCAAATGTAAAAATTGAAAAACTGAAAAAAACTTGAAATGATGTAAGGTGAGATGCTAATAGCCCAAGTCCTATTACAAAAACAATTCCCATCAAAGCTCCTATAATGCATAAAAACACAGACTCGAATAAAAATTGCGATAATATGAAGATTCGTTTTGCTCCCAATGCTTTTTGAAGTCCAATGATGGAGGTGCGTTCTTTAACCGATACAAACATGATATTAGCAATTCCAAAGCCCCCAACTAATAGAGAGAAAAAACCAATTATTCCAGCAGCTATATCAATCATTCCAAAAGTTTGACTTAAACTATCAGAAACCATGGTTAATTTATTCAATGCAAAATTGTCCTTTTCCTTCGGTTTTATTTTTCGTATAGAACGCATGATACGGGTTACCTCATAGGATAACGTATTAATGTCAATATTTTCATGACCATTTATGACTATTGATGGAGACGATCCAGATCCGGATGGTTTGGCAAATCTCTGAGCAAATTTAATGGGCAAAGCAACGATGTCGTCGTATTGTGAGCCACCAATACTTGAACCTTGATAATCAAATACTCCTACAATTGTTGCTTTGCTGCCGTTGATGGTTATTTTTTTTCCTACTGGATTTCTACCCTCAAATAAATTTAAGGCAATATTGTATCCCACAATAGCACTATTTTTTCCTGAGATAAGGTCGAAATTATTAAATACTCTTCCACTAAACACTTCCCACTGATTAATCTCGAAAAAATCACCCATGACTCCTATGATTTTTACATCAGACAACTCTTCATGAATGGACCCAATTTTATTTCTGCTGAATTCATAATAAAATGCAGTGTTTTTTACAATCTCTTTATTTGAATCACGAGCAAGTCGTTGATATTCTTTGATTTTGGACTTTGGCCTGTTCATGTATTCCCACCACTTATAACCATTGCCATATGTCCAAGGCCATTTTTGGACGTATATAATTTTATCACCTAATTTATCTACGTTATTTCGAATATTTTTTTCAAGGGAATAAGTAGCTGTGAAAATGGCTACTATGCAAGAAATACCAATGGTTATTCCTAATACTGAAAGAAAGCTACGTAGTTTATTTGCTTTTAAAAAACGTATAGTTAAAGCGATAGACTCTTTGAATAATGAAGTAAATTTCATTTGTACCTTACAAGATTAACAACAAAGGGTTAGTTCTGGAAATTGTTTCGATAAAAGACCTGTTTTAGTCTATCCGTTTCATAGAAATAATGTAGACACCTTCCCTGAATCAAAGGAGTTTTATCATTGGCTAAATACTAGAATGAATTGACATCTTGACTTCGCCTCTCAAAAAGGTTATTTTTGCACCAAATTTTTGCATTAAAAGACCAAATAACTATACATGAAATTATCAGAATTCCATTTTGAATTAGATCAGAAAAAAATTGCTTCAACTTCACCTTACAATCGAGATGAATGTAAGTTGATGGTTGTAGATAAAGCTACAAAGACCATTGAGCACAAAATGTTTAAGGATATCTTGGATGAATTTGATGAGGGTGATGTAATGGTACTCAATAATGCAAAAGTTTTTCCTGCAAGACTTTATGGTAACAAAGAAAAAACAGGAGCTAAAATTGAAGTATTTCTTCTTAGAGAACTCAATGAAGACCTTAGACTTTGGGATGTATTAGTTGATCCTGCTCGAAAAATAAGAGTTGGTAATAAACTTTTCTTTGGAGAAGATGAACTAGTTGCTGAAGTTATTGATAATACTACTTCTAGAGGTAGAACTATTCGATTTTTATTTGATGGTACTAATCAAGAATTTAAAAATGTAGTCGATAAATTAGGCCATACACCTATCCCAAAATACTTGGAGCGAGAGGCTACACCAGAAGATGAGGAGATGTATCAAACTATTTTTGCAGAGCAAGAAGGTGCAATTGCTCCGCCTGCTGCTGGACTTCATTTCACAAAAGCTCTCATGATGAGACTAGAGATTAAGGGTGTTGAGTTTGCAAAAGTGAATTTAAATATTGGCCTAGGTTCATTCAGACCTGTAGAAGTAGAAGATTTGACTAAACATAAAATGGACAGCGAGCATTTTAGAATAGACCAAGAGGCTGCTGATATTGTTAATAATGCAAAAGCTAATAAGAAAAGAGTTCTTGCTGTTGGTTCAAGTGTCATGCGAGCTATGGAAAGCTCAGTTTCTGCATTTGGAATGCTAAACCCAGATGATAACTGGACAGATAAATTTATTTTTCCACCGTATGAACCAAGGATTGCGAATTGTTATTTAACCAATTTTCATCAACCGCAGTCAACCCTAATGATGCTAACCTCTGCGTATTTAGATGATCACAAACTTGCCATGAAAGTGTACGAAACTGCCCTCAAAAAAGGATATAACTTTCTTTGTTATGGTGATGCACTTCTAATCAAATAAAAAAAACAGTTAATCTTGTAATACTAAAATGCAATTTTCAGCCGTAATATTTTGGGGTATCATAGCATACGTTATTGGAAGCATTCCAAGTAGCGTTTGGATTGGTAAATCTTATTTTGGAAAGGATGTTAGAGATTATGGAAGTGGTAATGCAGGTGCTACAAATACATTTAGGGTTTTAGGAACTCAAGCAGGTATTGTCGTACTATTACTTGATATTTTAAAAGGAGTAACTGCAGCTAGTTTGATACTTTATATCCCTAGTGTTTCTCATGGAACAGATCAGTATGTTAATCTACAGTTGTTGTTTGGTGTTCTTGCTGTTGTTGGCCACATTTTTCCAGTTTTTGAGAATTTTAATGGAGGAAAGGGAATTGCTACACTTTTTGGAATGCTAATTGGAATACATTACCTACTTGCGGTGGCTTGTGTGGCATTATTTGTCGTTGTTTTATTACTTACAAGATACGTCTCGTTAAGTAGTATTTTAGCAACTATTTCATTTCCTATCTTTACTATTTATATTTTTCACAGAGACGAGCCTTTGTTGATTGCTTTTGGTGTTGCAGCAGCATTAATGGTTGTAATTACCCACAAAAAGAATATCGTCAGACTTTTGAATGGTGAAGAGAGTAAGGCAAAATTATTTCGAAGTAAGTCATGATTTGGAATTCTGATACCCAAGAGCTAGAAGATATTTCTCTGTTGACAGATGTTGATAAGGGCTTTGCCATTATTCTGTATAATGACGATGTCAATACTTTTGATCATGTTATTCATTGCCTAATTAAATACTGTAAGCATAACGATGAACAGGCTGAACAATGTGCCATGATTGTTCATTACAAAGGCAAATGTCAGGTTAAAAATGGTACAGAAATTGAGCTTACACCAATCTGTAAAGCTTTGTTGAATCAAGGACTTAGTGCGGCAATCGAAGAACTTTAGTATTGTTCTTTTTCATTAGGAAAGTCGACAGCTTTCACATCTTTAATATAATGACTAACCGCATTTTTCATTTCAGTATAGAGATTAAGATATCTTCTTAAGAAACGAGGAGAAAATTCTTTTGTGATTCCAAGTAGGTCATGAATAACCAAGACTTGTCCATCTACTCCGCTACCCGCACCGATTCCAATTACTGGAATAGTGATGCTTTGAGCTACTTGTGTGGCTAATTTAGCTGGTATTTTTTCTAATACAATTGCAAAACATCCAGCTTCCTCCAACAATTTAGCGTCAGCTATTAGTTTTTCAGCTTCTTCTTTTTGTTTTGCTCGAACAGTGTATGTACCAAATTTATAGATACTTTGAGGAATTAGTCCGAGGTGACCCATTACAGGAATTCCAGCAGACAAAATTCTTTTAGCAGATTCAATAACTTCTGCACCACCTTCTAGTTTTACAGAATGTGCACCACTCTCTTTCATGATACGAATAGCACTTCTAAGTGCCTCAGAACTATTACCTTGATAACTACCAAAGGGTAAGTCTACAACGACCAATGCACGGTCAACTGCTCGTATAACAGACTGGGCATGATAAATCATATGATCTAAAGTAATAGGAAGGGTACTATCATGACCGGCCATTACATTACTGGCAGAATCTCCAACAAGAATGACATCGATACCTGCATCATCTAGTATTTTAGCAAATGAGTAGTCATATGCAGTAAGCATAGATATTTTTTCTCCGCGAGTTTTCATCTCCTGAAGTTGGTGAGTAGTCACCTTTTTGATGTCTTTTTTTGCAGTACTCATCTTAGTTTAGTTTTGTGGTTCAATAAGAGATTTTAATCGATCAATTTCTCGAAGAAGAATCTTATTATCTTCTTTAAGTTGTTCGTTTTTGTTTTTGTAGGCAACTTGCTCTTTTTTTAATGACTTATTTTCCTTTTTCAATTCAGCTAGAATGGATGTTAGGTTTAATACCAAATCACCGTTGGAGCCTTTTTCAACGTCCTCCTTAATAGACTCCAAATATGCTAGTCGATTTTGATTTTGATTCAGTGCCTGGGTAGTTGAATCAAGTTTGAAAGACAATACCTTATTTTCAGATTCTAGAAATGAGGCTCTGGATACTAATGTGGTGTCATAATTTAGCATACCTCGGTATTTGTCTACTTCTTTTTGGAGTTTTGATATCGTGGCTTGTTGCTTATCAATTTTTGCTTTGAAAATCAAAATCACTTCTTGAAATTCAACATTGGGCTCATCTTTATTTTCTTTATTGTCTGTTGAAATCCCAAGTACATTTTCTTTTTTACGCTTTGTTTTTACAAGAAAATCATCAATAATTATTTCACTTTCTGGTCCAGCAAATAGACCAATTCTACCTTCTTGAAGTTGTATGTCATAAATGGTGTGAATGTAGTTCCCGTTGATAAAGAAGTCACTATATCCCTTGTCAGTTCGAATGGTGAGCGTATTTGTACCTGATTTTTCAATCGATGTATTTTTAACCCATCCTAGAAATTTAGGTTCGCCACTCAATATTTTAGATTGTTGATTGAAAAGTTTGGTAACTCTGAATTTTCGTTCATTGTTTATTTCAAAAAATAAAGCTCTATTTGGATTAGACTGACTGTGAAAGATGATGCCACCAGTAGATACATTAGGACTCTTAGAAAATTTCACAGAGGTTTTAAGCTCAAAACTATTGATACCCTCATTCTCTTTTAAATATACAATTGATCGTCCGGTTGTTTCGATCCGGTTAATTCGATAGTTGCCATTTTCAATGATGGATAATTCTAAACTATTAAATTTTTGAGGAAACTTTTTGGTAGAATTATCGTTAAAGTTTTCAAGGCAAAGGGTATCCTCGAAGTTGGTAAATACATTTTGGCCCTGTGTTAAAATAAATGTGCCAATTGTAAAAACAAATATTAGGAATCTCATTTTATTTGTGAAAGCTTTGCAAAGCTAAACTAAAATTATGCAAAAAACGATTAGGAATCTTGTATTACTTCTTGTTACGACCACTTTCTTTTGGGGGTGTGAGAATGAGGTAGATATTGCTGCAGATTGGAAAGAGATAGCTGTGGTATATGGTGCAATTAATCCAAATCAAGCCAAAAATTATATACGAATTCAACGTGCCTATCTTGATGAAGACCAAGCTGCAGTGACTTTCTCGAATAGTTTAGATTCTGTTTATTTTGATTCTTTAGATGTTACTCTAGAAGAATTTGTCAATGGTTCTTACAGTCAAACTTTTTCCTTGCGAAAGTTTAATGGTAATGACATTGGGATAGAAAAGGATTCAGGACTTTTTTACAGTGAGGATAATTTTCTATATGAATTATCGGACCCTATTAAACCTTCTATGTTTGCAACTGACTACCAATACAAATTAGTGGTTCGTAATCCAAAAACAGGATATGAATGCAGGGCAATGATATCAAGTGTGGGTCAAGCAGAAATTAAAGGTCCAGTAAGTAATACTGGAGGTACAATTTACTTCTCAAATGAATCAATACCCGTAACATTTCAAGAAGGAAAGCATGCAAGAGCATACAAAGTAGAGATGGATTTTAGGGTGAGAGAGTACCCAAAAGATGACCCAGCCCAAGAGCAAATCGTTGACTACAAGTGGGTGTTGGTCAATTTAGGAAAGACGCAAAGTCTAAGGGGATTTGAACTCGGGAGATATTTAGTTGCATCATCTGGTTTTTTTTCCAATTTGGCCTCAGTTATGCCCCAGGATATAAATATGGAGAGAAGGCTCGTTGATTTTGACCTCACATTTTATGGCATTTCAGATGACTTTAACACGTATCTGAGTGTGAATAAGCCTTCAATCGGTATCGTACAGAAAAAGCCAGAGTTTACTAACATAGAAAACGGTATTGGGCTTTTTGCCTCTAGAAATATTGCATCTTTTGAAAACCTTAGTTTTCACCCATCTACAATAGGTTTAATCCAAACCAATGAAAAAACCAAAGACCTTGGTTTTGTTCAATAGAAGTGTCTTTTTGTCATAGGTTGTTGAATTAAAAACTGCCAATATTATCTTTTTATGACATGGCATTGTAGTTGTTTACATGTCATCAATTAAACAAATCAAATTAAAATGAGTAAAGTAATTGGTATTGATTTAGGAACTACAAATTCATGCGTATCTGTAATGGAGGGTAATGAGCCAGTAGTTATCCCAAATAGTGAAGGAAGAAGAACAACTCCATCTATTGTTGCGTTTATGGACAATGGTAATGGTGAGCGTAAAGTAGGTGATCCAGCAAAAAGACAGGCGATTACCAACCCGCAAAACACCATCAGTTCAATCAAACGATTTATGGGATCTACCTTTACTGAAGTAGAGAAAGAAGCTGGTCAAATGGCATATAAGGTAGTAAAAGGAGACAATAATACTCCTCGTGTGGTAATCGGTGACCGTAAGTATACACCACAAGAAATTTCTGCAATTATTCTTCAGAAAATGAAGAAAACAGCTGAAGATTATCTAGGTACTTCGGTTGATAGAGCAGTAATTACAGTTCCTGCTTATTTTAACGATAGCCAAAGACAAGCTACTAAAGAAGCTGGAGAAATTGCAGGTTTGAAAGTAGAACGTGTCGTAAATGAACCAACTGCTGCTGCATTAGCTTATGGTTTAGACAAAAAAGATGTAGACCAAAAAATTGCGGTTTATGATTTGGGAGGTGGAACTTTTGATATCTCTATCCTTGAATTAGGTGACGGAGTATTTGAAGTAAAATCAACCAATGGAGATACTCACTTGGGTGGAGATGATTTTGACAGAGTAATCATCGATTGGTTAGCCGAAGAATTCATGGCAGATGAGAATATGGACCTACGAAAAGATCCAATGGCTCTTCAGCGACTAAAAGAAGCTGCCGAAAAAGCTAAAATTGAATTATCTAGCTCTACACAAACAGAGATTAACTTACCATACGTTACAGCTACGGATAGTGGACCAAAACACTTAGTAAGATCATTCAGTAGAGCAAAATTTGAACAACTTGCAGATGAGCTAATTCGAAGAAGCATGGAGCCTTGTAAGCAAGCATTAAAAGATGCAGGCTATTCTCCATCAGACATAGATGAAGTGATTTTAGTAGGAGGAAGTACGCGTATTCCAAGAATACAAGAAGAAGTTCAGAAGTTCTTTGGTAAAACACCATCAAAAGGAGTGAATCCTGATGAGGTTGTTGCCATTGGTGCTGCAATCCAAGGAGGGGTATTAACAGGAGAAGTGAAAGATGTACTTCTTTTGGATGTAACCCCACTTTCTTTAGGTATTGAAACAATGGGAGGAGTATTTACCACACTAATAGAGTCTAATACAACGATTCCATCTAAAAAGTCACAAGTTTTCTCGACTGCAGCAGACAATCAACCGAGTGTTGAAATTCATGTACTTCAGGGTGAGAGAAGCATGGCAAAAGATAACCGTACGATTGGAAAATTCCATTTAGATGGAATGCCACCTGCACCAAGAGGAGTGCCTCAAATTGAAGTAACTTTTGACATCGATGCTAATGGTATTTTGAATGTAAGTGCTAAAGATAAAGGTACTGGCAAAGAACAAAATATTCGAATTGAGGCAAGTTCTGGACTGAGTGAGGAAGAAATTGAAAAGATGAGAAAAGAAGCAGAGGCAAATGCCGATGCTGACAAAGCTGAAAAAGAAAAAATCGATAAATTAAATTCGGCAGATAACTTAGTTTTTTCTACTGAAAAACAGTTATCTGAGTACGGAGACAAGATTCCTGAGGATAAAAAATCAGCGATTGAATCAGCTAAGGAAGAGCTCAAAAAAGCTCATACTGCTGGAGATTTAGAAGCAATAGATGCACACATGGAAACCTTAAACAAGGCATGGGAAGCAGCATCTCAAGATATCTATGCAGCCCAACAAGAAGCTGGTGCTGAGGGAGGAGCTGATGCTTCAGGTGCAGGTTCTGCAGAAGAATCATCTTCGGCTGGAGAAGATTCCAAAGATGTAGAGGATGTTGATTTTGAAGAGGTTAAATAACCCCTTCTAGTAGAATAACATAATTTGAATTCAGAGTCGTCCAATTAATTGGACGACTCTTTTTTTTTATTCTGTTTTCAATCTTTACATAAATATTACAAAGTGATTTAAGGCATGATAGATTTAGATATCTTAAAATTGCAGTGATTATGGCGAACAGATGACTATTTGAATGGTTTGTAAACGCTAACATTTAACATTTTAATTAACAAAAACGACATGAAAAAATTATTACTCATTATGGGTGTAGTATTGCTACACTTTAATTCATTGGCACAATGTGCAAACTCTAACAACATTCATTCTTTTACAATCAATGGCACTAATTATGAGCTAGTTAGAGAAAATCAGACGTGGACGCAAGCAGCTGCATGTGCTGTTGCTCGAGGTGGCTTTTTAGCACACATAGAAAGTGCAGCTGAGAACACAGCTATTTTTAATGTGCTTTCTAGTCCAGCTGCAGGCATTAATTTAGCACGAACAGTAGCCAATGACGGAGGTGGAGGATCTTATGTTTGGTTGGGAGGCAATGATCTTCGAACTGAAGGTACCTGGGTTTGGAATGGAACAAACAGCCCCTTTATTGGGGTGAATTCTGAGTTTTGGAGAGGAATATTTAATGCCAGACCAATTCCAGGAAGGTATCAAAATTGGGGTATTGATGATAGGGGGTCGCAGGCTGAGCCGGATAACTCACAAAACCAAGATGCATTAGGAATCGCATTAACTCAATGGCCAGTTGGTTTTCAGTTTTGGCTTGGAACAGCAGGTCAGTGGAACGATGTAGATGCAGGGAATAGACTTTACTATCTCATAGAGTTTCCACCTTGTAGTGAGACATCTAGTAACATTGATGAAACCTCTTGCGGCACATACACTTCTCCAAGTGGAAAAGAGTGGAGAATATCGGATACATATAATGACACGATACCTAATGCAGCGGGATGCGATAGTGTGATAACAATTAATCTGACAATAAAACCTAACTCAAGCAGTTTTCAAACGGTGTCTGCTTGTGACTCGTTAGAATCTCCCGATGGAGAATTTTGGACAGAATCTGGAATATATAACCATACCATTCCCAATGCAATAGGATGTGATAGTATCATTATCTATGAAGTTAAAATAACAAAGGCTTCAGATTCCAACATTTCAGAATCAGCTTGCGGCACCTACACTTCTCCAAGTGGGAAGCTATGGACAGTATCAGGGATTTATAATGATACTATAGATAATGCAGTAGGATGTGATAGCGTGATTACTATTAATCTAACGATATTGTCAGAGACATATAATTCGGTTTCAGAGTCAGCTTGTAATGCATATACTTCTCCGAGCGGTAAGGTTTGGACAACTTCAGGAACATATAATGATACCATTGATAATGGAGCAGGATGTGATAGCGTGATTACTATAAATCTAACTATATTATCGAGCACTCGAAGTGTAAGTAATATTAATAGTTGTAGTGCATTTACCTCTCCAAGTGGAAAAATCTGGACAACATCGGGCACCTCCTTAGATACGGTTGATAATGCAGCGGGTTGCGATAGTATCATGACATTTAATCTGACGATTATATCTGTAGATAATAAGGTAACCAAAAATAAAGATACCTTGATTGCATCATCTGGAGGTAGTTATCAATGGTTGGATTGTGAAAATAATTTTTCGGTAATCAGTGGAGCAACTAATCAAAGATATATTCCTAACCAAGATGGAGAATATGCTGTAGAAGTTACAGAATCAGGGTGTATGGATACTTCAGAATGTGTATCGTTTGTTCTTTCGTCAGTTGAGGGTTTGAATGAAGAGCAAATCGTTATATACCCTAACCCAACAAGCGATGTGATTCAGATCATGATGGAAAATGGTCAGCAAATTGAAGGATTATCCGTCTATGATGTATCGGGTAAGAAGTATGAGGTATCATTTACTAAGTCACAAAATAAGTATGAAGTAAATCTTAAGGATTTACCTTCAGGAAATTATGTTTTAGTGATTGATTCACAAGGACATCAGATAAGACGTCAAGTACAAAAGTTGTAATTAGTAGTTTTAAATAATTAAAAGGAGCCTGTGAATTTCATGGGCTCCTTTTTTTATTCATAAGAGATATTGATTTTAGTATATTTTAAGTTGATAAGTTATCTCAGTTCTTAATTATTAATTTTGCGTGATATATTTTCTCATGAAGAGGACTTATCCTATTTTTACACCCTAAATAATTATTCTTTTGAAACTATCAATATTAAGAGAAACAGATGACGGAGAGACTCGCGTGGCAGTAGTGCCTAAGTCTGTCCAAAAATTGATCAAATTAGGCTTTGAGGTAAGCATTGAAACCAATGCTGGACATCATGCTGCTTTTACAGATGATGAGTACAAAAAGTTTGGAGCTACAATTGCCAAAACATCGAAGGATGCTATTGCGAACTCGGATGTTATTGTAAAAATTAATCCACCATCAAAGGATGATTTAAAGCATTTAAAAAAGGGTCAAATTTGGTTGTCACAATTATTCCATCGACTGAATGAAGATTTGATGGCCGAGCTTAAAGAAAAGGGTGTATCAGCTCTTAGTCTGGATGCGATGCCTCGAATAAGTCGTGCACAGAGCATGGATGTGCTCAGTTCTCAAAGTAATTTGTCTGGATATAAAGCGGTAATTTGTGGAGCAGACAATGTGGGTAAAATTTTTCCCATGCTAATGACAGCAGCTGGCACAATCACGCCCAGTAAGGTGTTAATCTTTGGTGTAGGTGTAGCTGGACTTCAAGCAATTGCAACTGCCAAAAGACTTGGGGCAATCGTCGAAGCAACGGATGTGAGGTTGGAATGTAAGGAACAAACAGAGTCGTTGGGAGCCAAATTTTTGATGGTCGAAGATGACGGAGTAAAAGTAGAAGGAGGATACGCTCAAGAAGTTTCAGCAGATTACCTTGCCAAGCAAAAAGAGGTCGTAAATAAATCACTATCGCAAGCAGATATTGTTATTACAACTGCTCTAGTACAGGGAGCAAAAGCACCAGTTTTAATTAGCAAAGAACAAATTGAAATGATGAAAAATGGCTCTGTTATAGTTGATATGGCTGTAGCTAAGGGAGGAAATACCGAACTAAGTAAGCCAGACGAAACTGTTTCTCATCAGGGAGTAAAGATAGTTGGGGTAAGCAATTTCCCAGCACAATTACCTACTAATGCCAGTGAATTACTCAGTAGAAATATTGATACATTTTTAGCCCATTTAGTCGAAGAAGGCAAATTCAAGTGGGATATGGAGGATGAAATTACCAAAGAAACACTTGTAGTGAATAATATTTAATTTTAAGAGAGGATTTATATAATGAATGAAATAATAGAGTTTTTTACCCAACACAAAGATATGATTTTTATTGTGGTCTTGATGGTTTTTGTGGGTGTTGAGGTTATCGGAAAAGTACCAGCAGTTTTACACACGCCACTTATGTCGGGTGCAAATGCAATTCACGGGGTTGTTGTAGTAGGAGCAATTATTGTTATGCTCAATTCAGAACCAACCAATTATCTAGCAATGGGGCTTGGCTTTATTGCTGTTTTCCTAGGAACATTAAATGTTGTTGGAGGGTTTGTTGTGACGGATAGAATGTTAGAAATGTTTAAGAAGAAGAAATAATGAATTTAGACATCATACATATTATCTATTTGTTCGCATCAGTTACTTTCATTTTGGGACTTAAAATGTTGAGTAATCCTAAAACTGCTAGGAATGGAAATATTCTAGCTGCTGCGGGAATGATTGTTGCCATACTTGGTACAATATTTCTTCATGAAGGCGAAGTAAATTCATTGATTTACGGTTTAATTTTTGGAGCAATTGGGTTAGGTACTGGGGTAGGATGGTTAACGGCCAAGCGAGTCCAAATGACCAAAATGCCTGAATTGGTATCTTTATTCAACGGAATGGGAGGTGCATGTGCGGCTCTTATTGGACTAGTAGAATTTCACCATAACCTAGATAATCCAACAAATATTGCAATTATATTGGCGGGTATGGTCATTGGGTCAGTTTCATTTAGTGGAAGTATTATTGCTTGGGCTAAATTGAATGGGAGTCTGAAAAATGCAATTCGATTACCTAAATACAATATCTTAAACACACTTATCTTAATAGGTTTATTTGCTTATTCAGCATTTATTGTTTGGTCTGGTACTCATAATGAGACTCACTTGTATGGCCTTTTTACAGCTGCTATATTGTACGGGATTCTATTTGTTATCCCAATAGGTGGAGCTGATATGCCAGTTGTTATTTCATTGCTAAACTCATTTACTGGTTTGGCAGCTGCATTCGGAGGATTCTTATACGGAAATCAAGTAATGCTTACTGGTGGTATTCTCGTGGGTAGTGCAGGTACACTGCTTACTCTTGTTATGTGTGAAGCTATGAATAGACCGCTATTCAATGTAATATTTGGTGCTTTTGGTGAGGGAGACTCTCCACAATCATCTGGTAGTGGTTCTCAAGGGACAGTCAAAGAAGTTGGCCCTAGTGATCTTGCTGTTCAAATGAATTATAGCAACAAAATATTGATTGTTCCAGGATATGGATTAGCTGTTGCTCAAGCTCAACATGTCATCAAAGAATTAGAGCAGTTACTTGAAGATCGTGGTGTAGAGGTTGCTTATGCAATCCATCCTGTTGCAGGAAGAATGCCAGGACATATGAATGTATTGCTCGCTGAGAGTAATGTCGATTATGATAAACTTAAGGAGATGGAGGATGTGAACCCTGAATTTTCTCAAACAGATTTAGTGCTTGTTGTTGGTGCTAATGATGTTGTGAATCCAGCAGCAAAGACAGACCCTACTAGTCCTATATTTGGTATGCCAATCCTAGAAGTTGAAAATGCCAAGCATGTTGTGGTAAACAAGAGAAGTATGAATGCTGGTTATGCAGGTATACAAAATGAGTTATTCTTTAGAGATAAGACAAGCATGCTATTTGGAGATGCTAAAAAAGTACTTACAGAATTAGTCAACGAATTGAAGGCATTGGACTAGAAATTTTTATGTGTCAGCCTTGAATAATCTATTTTATACCGCAAATGTTATTGGGGAGTGTTTAACGCTTGAAGAACAAGAGGCTGTTCATTGCTCACTAGTATTAAGGAAAAAAGTAGGTGAGATTGTTCGAGTAATTGATGGTCATGGAAACTTGTATAAATGCGGTATTGACAAGATGAATAAAAGGAGTGTGGAATGTACCATTCTAGATTCAGAATTTTATGAAAAATCAGAAAACATCACCATTGCAATTGCTCCAACAAAAAATAGAGATAGGCTAGAATGGATGATTGAGAAATTAGTTGAAATTGGTTCAAACGAAATTATACTAATGAATACATCCAACACTGAACGTACAAGAACCAATACAGATAGACTCGAGAAGAAAATTATTTCAGCTGTCAAGCAAAGCTTACGTTTTTATGTTCCAAAGGTTCTGGAAATGGATTTTATGGATGTAATTAAATTAGATTTTCAATCCAAGTTTATTGCTCATTGTTATGATGATTTTTCGAAAGATCTTGGCTCTTCAAATAGTTCTTCAAACCAATTAATTTTAATTGGTCCTGAGGGTGACTTTTCACGAGACGAAGTTCAGGAAGCTTTTAATCACGATTTTGAAGGTTTGGATCTTGGAAATTATAGATTACGAACGGAAACCGCAGCTATAGTTGCATTATCAAGGTTTCAATAAATATGATTACGATGGTTAAGATTCATATAAATAAATTATTCGTTGTGTTTATTTTGTTTTTGACTCTCGGGTTTAGCTCTCAGTTTACCATTAAAATAGCAAAGCTTAAATATGATGGAGGTGGAGATTGGTATGCTAATCGAACAGCTCTTTCAAATTTGGCTGTTTTTTGTAATTCAGTTTTATATACTTCCATCAATCCTGCTGATGAAGTGGTAGAGGTCGGGAGTAAAGAAATTTTTAATTACCCATATGTGTATATGACTGGACATGGCAATGTAGTTTTTAGTCCATCAGATGCAGAAAACCTCAGAAGCTATCTAATGGCAGGAGGTTTCTTACACATCGATGATAATTATGGGCTGGATGAATTTGTAAGAATAGAGATGAAAAAGGTGTTCCCCGAACTTGAATTTATTGAATTGCCTTTTGATCATCCAATTTATAATCAGAAGTATAAATTTTCAAAAGGTCTACCAAAAGTCCACGAGCATGACGGAAAACCACCTCAAGGATTTGGATTAATTTTCAAAGGCAGATTAGTGTGCTTTTATGACTACGAATGTGATTTAGGAAATGGTTGGGAAGACGAGGGGATTTACGACGATAGTCCTGAGAAAAGACTTCAAGCACTTCAAATGGGTGCAAACATTATTCAGTACGTGTTTAATAATTAGCCCATATTGGAAGCTTCTTTTTTCATCTTTAGAGCGAGATCATCGCCTAAAAAATTATCAATGATTGTGTGAGAAAGATAGATAAAAGGTGTCATGGCAACGGCAATGACAAATTTGAAGATATAATTGCTTATTCCTACGGCAAGAAAAAGGTTCCAACTCCAATCAGCACCAATTTTAAAGGCGATAAATAAAACTACAAAACTATCGATGAGTTGACTGATTAAGGTACTTCCAGTAGCTCTTAACCAAATTTTATTTTCTCCTGTAATCGATTTAAGTTTTTGAAAAACACGCACATCCACAATCTGCCCAATTAAAAAAGCAGTGAGCGAACCAGCAATTATCCATAAACCTTGACCGAATATTTTTTCAAATGCTTTTTGAAAATTTGGAATTCCTGAAGATATAGCACTTTCGATCCACCACTTAGTTGGAGATAAATTAATAGCAAAATAAACTCCTATAAATGCATAGCTAATAAGCCCAACCGTCAGAAAAGATAAGAACCGAACACCCTTAATTCCGAAGTATTCATTTATGATATCTGTTAAAACAAAAACAATGGGCCACAACATTACCCCAGCAGTTAAGTCAAAGGAGACTTTTTCTCCAAAAATTTTATAATAGAAGGTGTCTAGTCCCAGTGTATTTTCTAAAGAAAATATTTTAATTCCTATGAACTCTGCTATTAAGGCATTAGCGATAAAAAAACCACCCAGGATTAGGAAGAGTCTATTTTCTTTTCTTTCTAAAATGTTCATTTATGTAGTAATGTAAATCTATGTGTGGAAATATAGGCACAATCCTTGTTTATAACAATACTATAATTGTGTTCTGATATGATAAAATATATTTTATGTCTAACAGTTTTGATGAATAGTCTTTTAGGATTAGCCCAGGACGCAATTTCTTGGTACAATTCTGGAATTGATAAATTTGAGGAAGGAAATGTTTTGGGAGCAATAAAAGATTTTAATGCCGCTATCGAATTAAATCCTAAAATGGCAGAAGCATATTGGGGAAGAGGTAGTGTTTATGCAGAAATGGAAGAGTTTGAGCCAGCATTAAAGGACTTGAATACCTGCATTAAAATTGATCCTGGAGTGGGTGATGCATTCTATAATCGTGCTTTTGTTTTTATGGCACTAGACAAGCCACAAAAGGCATTAAATGATTTGAATATGTATGTCTTGCTGAATCCTGATGATATCAATGGTTATCTATCTCGACTGGATATATTAGTTAAGTTCGGAATGAGAAGTGAGGCATACGCAGATATGGAAAAGGCATCTAGATTAAAAGCGAGCAATCCATCTGAATTTCTTCAACGATCAAGAATAAGATATTTGATGAAAGATACATTAGGATGTATCAAAGATTTGTATAACTGTATTTCACAATCACCTTCGTTTTTGGAAGCGTATTACTTAAGAGGTAAGTATCATTATGAATTTGGGAATGATAATCTGGCAATTCAAGATTTAAATGTATATCTCCTTACAAAAGATAATGATCAAG
>Ga0228609_1000117_pt1 | contig 40211 bp, 39 predicted proteins | sample 10DmetaG_FD_190068 | JGI IMG/M metagenome (GOLD analysis project Ga0228609, IMG submission 190068) | Seawater microbial communities from Monterey Bay, California, United States - 10D | ecosystem: Environmental > Aquatic > Marine > Coastal | place: USA: California | collected 2016-11-10 | reverse complement strand
ATTCGAAACGTTTATGATTGATGTAGGGATAAGGGTGGCTATCGAATGATTGTGAACAAGAAAAACAAATATCCCCCCATATCTATACGGGGTGTGCAAAGATTTACGAAGTAAATCGCCAAAGCGAGCGAACGAAGTGAGCGAGCGATAAAGGATAGTTGTTGTAAAACTATAGCTGTAGAAAAAAGCTGAAAGTTTTGAGTAGTAATGCAAAAAACAGTACCCCCGTGGGTTGAAGTAAAACGTTTAATAATAGCGTGTAGTGTCTGTATAGTAGAGGTTACCCAAAACCTAAATACATCTGTGGCATTTTTTTGGAAAAAGCTCTTACACTAAATAATGGTCAGTATTAATTTACAAGAATGCGCCACGTTAAGACTATATATCATATGTGGTGCAGTTTTTCATTTGTTTTTATTGTTATATTTGCATATGGATGTCCAAAAGACCTCCTTAACCCTTGTTGTATTCTAAAGCTATGGCTAAACAAAAAACAAAACCAACTCAAACTACAGACTCTATACCTTCTCCAACATACAAGAACCTAAAGCTAGGTATCGGTATGGAACACAAAATGATGGGTGGGGCAATGAATCAAGTTCCAAAGGCAACTAAGGCCGATAGCACATTGTATAATATGGGGTATCAGCATGGAGTGAAAAATTGGAGAAACGCTCCAGCAAATCCTCCACTTAATGAAAACCAAATCTACCAAAAGGGAAGATGGGAAGGTCAGAATACTGGTAAGGCTATAGACTTCAAAACAGCTACAAGACCAAGTATCACGCAAAGAGCTATAAACGCAATAAGCGACTTCTTCAACGATTAATCTTTTTACATTTTTGCGCCACATTGTTTTTTTTCGTATCTTTACGGTATGAAAAGAGATTATTCAAAATTAATAGCATGGTCAATAATTGCACTTATAACAGTTGCAGTATGGACAACTGTGTACGGTGTGCTCTATGAGATATTGTAATAAATGTTTGAAAAACAAAACTGACGACAAGTTCAAGCACAAAGGAAAGCTAACTTGTAAGAAGTGTGAGTATCGTTTCAAACAAAGAATCCTAAGGTGGGTGGTAGAAGACAGAAAAATGTCTATTCAAGAAAAGCTATCGTCTAGAATTGGATATCTTGGCGCTGGACTACTCATCTCAGCACAGTGGACTATCGAGCCTGTGCTCTATGTACTAGGGTTTATATGCGTAACTGTTCAAGTTGCATTTAGAAAGCAATGGAATCTTGTTGCTTTAAACCTCAACGGCTTGGTTGCATGGATAACTCATTTCTTAAAAGGGTAATATGTGGGTAACTAACTATAGTATAAATGTCACGACTAATAACACGTCTGTGTCAGGAGATTATTTCACTCAAACGACGACCTGGGACGAAGCTTTTAATACAAAAACTTCAACAGAAAATCGATGAAATTGAGCGACAAGCAAGCGACAAGCAAGCGACAAACAAGACATCCTGACAGTCAGGCACTTACGGCACAAATTTTGGCCTTATAAAAAAATAAGGGCTAAAATCGACATGCCTATATAAAAAGAAGAGAAGAAAAGAATAAAAATTTAATTAAATCTAAATATTATGATAGAAAAAGAGATAGTTTTTGGCGTTGATGGGCGTGAAAAACTAAAAAAAGGAGTAGATATCCTAGCTGATGCCGTTTCTTCTACACTTGGAGCGTCAGGAAAGACAGTAATCATCGAAGACCAGTTCGGAAACCCGCATATTACTAAAGACGGGGTTACAGTGGCTAATAGTATACTACTATCGGACCCTGTAGAGAACTTAGGATGTAGTATCTTAAAGCAGGCAAGTCAAAAAACAGCTACTGAAGCTGGTGATGGAACTACCACATCGTGTGTTTTAGCTGCAAAACTTATAGACGAGTGTTTTAAGAATATTTCAAACATAGAAAATGTAACACAAGCCAAATCTGGCATCGAAGCAGCGGCAAAAGACATCGTAAAAGAGCTTGAAAAGCTAAAAGTAGACGTAACTGACGAAAAATTACTTGAAGTTGCGAGGATTTCAGCCAACGGAGACGAGTATATTGGTAAAATGATATCAGATGCCTACATAAAAGTAGGAAAGGACGGTGTTGTAACTATGGATGAGTCAACCACAGGCGAGGATTACACCGAAATAACTAATGGAACCAAGATAAAACGTGGTTATGGGACGCCATTTAGCGTAAATAACCTTAGAAACAAGTCAGTGGAGTACCAAAACCCACTAATTGTGATAAGCGACATGAAAATTGACATGCACGAGAGGCTACATTTCGCTTTTGAGCAGTCAATCAAGCAAAAACGCCCACTTCTAATTATTTCAGACCTCGACGATAGAGTTAAGTTATTTATAGCACAGAATATCAATAAAAAGAACCTTACAGCTAATTTTATTACTCCTGAAGGTATCGGTATCAAAAAGTTTGAACTTCTTGAAGATTTGTGTCTTATGACAGGCGCCAAGATGATTTCAGAGATGTCTGGAGATTCTAAACAGAATATCGACGAAAGCTATTTAGGCACATGTCGTCAAATGATTTCAAACTCATCTGAAACAGTTTTAGTATTTGATGAGGAAGAAAACCAAAAGAAAGCAGAGGTTATTGAGTGGATTAACAATGAGATTCGATTAACGAAGAATAAATCCGATAAATGGCACTTACAAGACAGATTGTCCAAGTTAGCTGGAGGAGTTGCAACTATAAAGCTTGCAGGAAACTCTGAAGTAGAGCTTAAGGAGAAAAAAGACAGAGTGGATGACTCCATCCATGCAACTAAGGCTGCCTTAGAAGAAGGAATAGTTGCTGGTGGTGGAATTGCGCTAATTGATGCGGCTAGAAAAATATCGCAAAAACCTCCTCGAAGTAGTGATTCATTTAACTTAGGGTACAAAATGATGGTTTCCGTGCTGTCTAGTCCTTGGAATAAGATTATGTCAAATGCAATGGATATAATTGACCAAGAAATGATTGATGCTATGGAAAACAAACGCAAAAACTACGGATTTGATGTCAAGAATAAAAAATATGGGAACATGTTTAAAATGGGAATAGTAGACCCGTTCAAGGTTACAAAGAATGCAGTTCTTAATTCTGCATCTGTTGCCTCTACCATACTAACAACATCATGTGTAATTTCAAACAAAAGAGCAAAAAGAGATGAAAGCAGTAGGTAGTTTTATAATTGTAAGAGATGAGGAAGTCGTTCAAAAGAACGAGCTAGGCCTTATAATGACTGAAAAGTCAGACAACAACATACGTTACGTTATTGGAGAGGTTGTAACTGTCGGAGACGACGTAAAAGAAGTTTTTCCTGGACAATTCGTTTACTTTGATAAAATCTCTGGCTCTGAACTTAGGCTAAAAGGAGAAAAGTTCAAAGCTATACGTGAAAGAGACGTAGTTGTAACTATGGATGATGTTGATTCCGCTATTTGATTACGACAAGCATCGTATCATAATGCAGACACCTTTCAGGTTTAAGGGTAACGATTACCTTTATTTTCCTGACGGGTGTAAGTTTTACTCTCTTTACAGGACAACTAGGAAGATAAACTCTTTTTCAGAGCTGGAGTATATCGCAGAAAAGTTCATACACCTCAACCCAGGATTCGATATTGGTTTGATGAAGAAACTATTCGTTGATTTATCAGATAGAGATACAGGCCACATTATACGAACTTATGGGTCGAGCAGGGTTGAAGCTATGATTGAAAAGGTTTTCGATAAGAAAACAAATCCATACTGCCCTAGACTAAGGAAAATTATATTCAATCCATCAAAAATGATAGATAGAAAAGAAAAGATGCGTATAGTAGCATCTATAATTCACACCAAGAATAAACCAACGGAATCAGAGATTGATGCTGTTGTGGAAGAACTTTGGCTCAATAAAGAAAAAATAACAATGAGTAAGGTGGCTGATAAGCTAAACACATCAAGATACCTTACAAGCTGGTATTTTCAAGACGACAGAAAGAAAGCTATTGAAAATGCAAACAAAGAAATAAAAGAAACAAACCTCATCAGTAGGGCTATAGAAGCTATAGACGTGTTGACAGACAAAGGAAATAAGTTAAAAATGAGGGAGCTAAAGAAATTAACGTCAATTAGAAACTACCAACTTCTTAAAAATGCAGTTATGCAGTACCAGAATCAGATTTAGCTCTGTTCATCTTTTCTATGACTTTCTTGTAAATCTTATCTGTGTAGGTTTGTTTTTTGAATATTGGGTTTGAACGTGGCTCCTCAGAAATCGGCTCCTCTCTAAGAAGCTTTTTGTATGCAAGTGAACAAATAGTCTTAGACTTATGAGATAGCTCCCATAATTTAGCCCTACCGTACTTTTCTCCTCCAGGCCTCCACTCCTTGATTAAACCCTTGTTAACCATGTCAAAGAAACGCTTTTTATCCCAAGACATTGTGTTTCCGTAGTAATTAAAATCTTCTTTTCTGAAGTAAGGCATGTCATAGAGATATAGTAACATATCTAGCTCCATAGCACTAAGCTCATACTTTCGCTTGATGTAATATTGCACCACTCTAAGATACTTGAGGAAGTTGTGCTCACGCTCTCTGTGTTGTTTTTTTACAGTTTTATGCGAGCCTCTTTTGTATGTTTTAATCATCTATTGGATTGAATTTATAGCAAAAATACGAAAAACATTTTTTGGTATCTTTGCTGTATTACAATCTAGCTATGGCAAGAGAGAAGAAAAAACGAAAAGGAAATAAGATTTGCGCATCGGGTATAGCTTGGGCAAAAAGAACTTTTGACACATATCCATCAGCATATGCGAATATGGCTGCAAGCAAATACTGTAAAGACCCTAACTATGCAAAAAAAAGTAAAAAAAAGTAAAAAGCTTTCTCCATCGCAAATGAAGATAGCTAGACTAGCTCCACCGTTTGATAAGATAACAGGAGCAGATTTCAAAAAATTAAGAAAAAATAAAAAAGGATAATCATGCCATACGGAGGAAAAATCAAGTACACGCTTAAGTCAAAGAAGAAAAAGAAAACAGCTGCTAAGAAAAAAGCTAAAAAGAAATAATTATGCCAGATTACGAAAAATACGGATTCAGAAACACTGTTGTTGATAGACTTATTAATAGACCTGTTTTTAATGCAAATAAAATGCCTACTAAAAGAGTTGCTCAAGCAAGAAACTTAGAACAGGAGGAGAATCTAAGGAGTTTCTCTCAAACCTTAAATGTACCTGTATCAGAGACAAGAACGAATCTTGGCGATAATAGCGTTATGACATATGCAACTGGAGTAGTTGGTTCTGGCATAAAAGCCCTGTTAAAGTTAGCTGGAAAAAATTTAGCCAAAAAAGCAGCTGCAAAAGGAGCTTCAAAAGTAATGGAATAATGGATAAAGAATATAACAACATAGGATTTAAGAATAGTGATATAAGTTACATTACATCAAAAAGTTCGTATAGTCTCAAAAACAGAATGACTAGAAATGGGCATGTGAATAAAACAAAATATAGAAGAGAAGTTATATCTACAAACCCAGATGGTTCTTCTGCAAGCAGAACAAAACTGAAAAATAAAAACGAAAAGAGTACTTCTGTTTATAAGCAAATAAACATTACGCCTGAAGGTGGTACTGTTTTAAAAAATAGAAATGAAAGAAGCTCTGAGAGAAATATATCAAGAAGAGCTGCTGAAAGAAAAATAAAAAGACTTCAGCGCAGACAACGGAGAATGTTATAATGGGTGAACTTAAAAAATGGCGTGAAGAAAAATGGGTGAGAATAGGAGCCGATGGCTCTATCCTTGGGGCGTGTGGAACGAGCAAGGACAAGAAGAATCCAGACAGATGTCTTCCACTAAAGAAAGCAAAAAGCATGAGCAAGTCCGAAAGAGCTGCAACTGCAAGAAAAAAGAAAAGGGAGGGCAGAAAAGGAAAAACTGTTGTTTCGAATACGAAAGCGGGAAAAGTAACTAAAAAATTTACAAAAAGATAATGGCAAACATAAGTTTATATCAATTGGATACCGCAATAGACGGTTTAGACAAAGTTATAGGGACTGATGGAACTACAGGAGCAGACCAAGGCAAGACCAAAAACTTTACCGTATCTGCTCTTGGAGCGCATATACTACATACTAGTACGCTTACTGGGGGAACCAATGTAAATGGAAACCTAACAATTGAACAAGACCAAGCTGACGCCACGCTAACGATAATTTCAGACACAAGCAACATAACTCCTGGCGGAGAGCAACACAATCCATCTATACACTTTATACAAGATGGAGGAGCTCAAAATGCAGCTATAGGATTTAATATTATTGATGATACGGCTGGCGGGACTATAGATGGAGCAGGAAACAGATTCTGGATTGTAAATTCTATGGAAGACAATCTTGGTGAAGGCGGTATTACCTTTGGAACAATAAACCAAGATGGATGGGAGAACGCTATAGCTAGGTTTATGATTCGTGGGGACGGGAAGGGATTGTTTGGTCATCCAAATGAAAACTACACAGGTAGCTTCGACTCTATGTTTGAAGTGTATGACGATAGAACTGAAAACACAACTACTGATTTTTCAATGTCAGTTTATGGTTTAGTAGATGTTGCAGAGTATCCACCAGCTCAGGGAGCAGGAGGTATTGTAAGTAGAATAAGAGTTTTAGACGGAGATACTGACAGTGGGGTATTCTCAATAGGACTTGTACCAGGGACAAACTCTTCGGAGATTATCACAAGCACCCCACTTGCTTTTTATGCTAATTCAGACATGAATACTCATAGTGCCACTGGATTTTCTGGCAATATAGGAACAAACGGAAATTGGAATATAAGCGACACTTTTTCTGCAACGCCACCATCTGAATTATCAGTTAAGGGAGATGTGGAAGTTACAGAGAGTGCTAACGGAGTGATATTAAAATCACCAAACGGAACTAGATATAGAATTACAGTAGATGATTCGGGTAATTTAACAACTACAAGCTTATAATATGGCAGATAAAAGTAAAATGGCGTGTAACAAGCCAAGACCTTCAGACAGAGCTGGAAAGAAAAAAATGGTTAAAGCCTGCCAAGGTGGAAAGGAAAAACTAATTCATTTTGGTGCGAAAGGCTATGGACATAACTACTAAGCTGCTGCTAGAAAGTCATTCAAAGCACGTCATAAATGTTCAAGTGCTACTAATAAACTAACTGCTCGTTATTGGGCTTGTAAGAATTTGTGGGCAGGTAAAGGCGGAAGCACCAAGTCTTCTCCAAAATCAAAAAGAGGTAAATACTAAAAACACATAATTATGCCACCAGGAGATAAAAAGAAAAAACAAACAAATCAACAAACAAGCTCTAACATTCAAACAGCATTGTCTAACACTGCGTTAAGTTTTTTTAAAAGCGATAGTAGGAAAAATCCATATCTATCAAGTAGATTTAATACAGGTAATGTCAATGTTTTTAACCCAATGAAAAACCAGGGACCGACACAAACAGGGTATACCTACTCTGTAAATGACGGTACAGGAACATCTAGAAGAGGTCAAAACACCCATTATAATGAAGCTAAGTACAGACAAGACCAATCTCTAAAAAATTATTTTGGAGGTCCTAAAAAGTATGTAAAGGGTGCGGAAAAAGGAGCTAAAAGAGCAGCTTCTATTTCTTCTAATTTACAGAAAAGTATGTATGAGGCTTCTAAGCTTTTAGCTCAAGGAAGAGAAGAGGAAGCTGATTCTTTAGCGACATCTGCTAAGAAAACAGCTTTTTATGAGCAATCAAAAGGTGGGTTTGGAGCTTCTGATGTGGCTAGATTACAAAACAGAAGCATAACTCGTATATCTGACGCATACTTTAATAATAGAACTAGCCAGCAAATAAGAAACTTGACTAAAGGTGTTTCTAAATTAACTTCTACTGCTAAAATTACTGCTCCTGACGCAAAAGAAATAAACGCTTCTTTAAGAAGTTTAACATCTAGAAAGAGAAATTAACATGGGAAAATTTTTCGTAAATTTGGGACTTAAGATACAGGCTTTATGGAAGAAGTTTGTAGTAGGATACAATAAATGTATCGAAAAACTAAAGATAAAGTAAAATGGCTGATAAAGGACTAGGCGATACTATAGAGAGATTCACTACAGCTACTGGTGTGAAAAAGGTTGCTGAAACTATTTCAAAGAAAATGGGTAAACCTTGTGGTTGCGGAGAAAGACGTGACACACTTAACAGAATGTTTCCATATAAAAAATAATGTTAAGTAGAACCGCTAAATATTACCGTGATAATCCTAAGGCTAGAAAAAAGCATAGGAAAACCTCTGCGAAGGCTCAGAAGAAAAAAGAAGCTGTTCGCAAAAGAGTTGAATGTAATTTATTTAATAGAAAAAACAAAAAGTCGAAAAAAGGAGATAAATTAGATTGCTCACACAAAGGCGGACGTTTGGTTCTGGAATCACAGAAGAAAAACAGAGCTAGAGGGGGTGGAAAAAAGAGATAATGGATTTGGATAGTAAAATATCATTTTTTGCAGGATACGTATTTACGGCGGTATCATCAATAAGCATTTTAGGGATAGTTCAGGCTGCTTTAATTGGTTTTGTTGGTGGTTTTTTTGGTCTTTTAGGAAAAGAGCTATATTATAGCTTAAAAGACAAAATTAAAAATGAGAAAGATAAATAAAATAATTGTTCACTGCTCTGCAACACCAGAGGGGAGAAACGTATCTGCAGCTACTATTGATAAGTGGCACAAGGAAAGAGGTTGGTCAGGTATTGGTTACCACTATGTAGTTAAACTAGACGGCTCTATTGAGTATGGTAGAATGGTGGATAAGGTTGGAGCTCATTGTAAAGGACACAACAAGTCATCTATTGGAATTTGCTACATAGGGGGTTGTGATTCTGACATGAAAGCCAAAGACACTAGAACACCTCAGCAGATAGCTAGTATGCTAGAACTTATCAGAATATTAAAGAAACTGCATCCAGGCGTAGAGGTGTTTGGACATAGAGATTTCTCTACTAAAGAGTGCCCAAGCTTTGATGCTAAAAACGAATATTGCAATGCCTAAGAAAAAATTTAAAGACACTAAAGTAGGTCAGTTTATACTTAAAAAGCTGCCTGGGTTTGTTGGAGATGTTTTGCCAGACAAAGGTGTTTTGGGCGTTGTGAAGAATCTTATAGATAATGACCCAGAGGTAAGCCCAGAAGAAAAAGCTAAAATGCACGACGAGCTTGTTGAGCTTTATAGCCTTGAGGTTGCAGATAGGGACTCCGCAAGAAAGCGTGAAGTTGAAAAAGCAAAGACAGGAGGGTTTGACCTTATGTTCAACCTTACTGGCATTATAGGCCTTTTTGCTTTTGCTTTTATTATATACGCTATTGTATACCTTGAGGTTCCAGAAAACAACAAAGAAGTCTGGATACATCTTATTGGGATATGTGAGGGAATTGTCCTTAGTATATTTGGGTATTTCTACGGGAGTGCAGTTCGGAATAATAAGGACTAGCTTAAATTTTTGCTTTTATTAAAATATTATCTTTGCATAAAAGTACTCAACATTTATGGCAAGAATAAGCACATATGCTTTAGATACCAATGTAACCAAGAACGATAAGGTAATTGGAACGGACTCGGCGGGTCTAGTAACAAAAAACTTTAGTCTCACTGATATATCGGCAATAGCCAATCAAGAGATTACTGTAGCTGGACAATTAACTTATCAATTCAAGACTAGTATTTCGGAGGGCTCATTAACTGGTCCAAGTGATGGAACTGGTTTTTCATCTCTTAGTAGTTTTAGACTAAGTGAAGTTGATGTTCCAGGCCACAATGTAGAGAACTTTTTACAAGAGTATAAAAACAAAAGAGTCTTACTAGTAGATATATCCGATAAAGATAAATATGGAATATACGACGTTGTTAGTGTTCAGGAAGACCAAAACAACTCTAACTACTATCTTTTTACTTTGGATTATCATGGAGGAAATGGAAGTCTTGTTTTAGACAATTATTATGTATTCGCATTATACTCTCAAGACGCAACATATAAGCACAGCCAAACAAGCGCAAGTACTACTTGGGATGTTGTGCATAACTTAAACAAGTTCCCATCTGTTTCAGTTACTCTTTCTACAGGAAAGCAGGGGCAAGCAGATATTACATTCATAAACAAAAACAGATTAACAATAAATTTTTCAGCAGCAAAAAGCGGTTCTGCATACCTAAACTAAAAAACTATGGCTATTCCTTTTTTAAATCACTTAGACCTCAATCAAAACGAGCTAAGAAATTCATCACTACACAACACAGAGGCTACTGACATTACATCACCAGTATCTGGTCAGATTATATTTGACAACGGGACGGGAGTAAATAAGTTAAAATATTACGACGGAAGTAACTGGCTTGCTTTGAGTGGAGACTATTCGCACCCTTCTCATACTGCTCTTACAATAGACCTTGACGCCACTGGCGCTTCGGTTATAAGCACCATTGATTTTACAAGTGATGGTCTTGGCCATGTGACTTCTGCAACTGCAACAACTAGAACTTTAGCATTAAGTGATTTAGGTTACACGGGCGCAACAGACGCAAATAACTACGTTCACCCTAATCACACAGGCCATGTTACGTCTACAGGAGATGGGGCGACAGTGCTAACTGTATCTGCAATTACAGGTCAAACCGAAGAAACAAATAGTACCAACTTAAACTTAACTGATGAGTTTGTTATGAATCTTGGAGGTTCTATTAAAAAATTAGACCTTTCTGTGTTGCAAAGCTATTTTCAAAACAATCTTTCATTTACTACTGATACAAACACAGATACTCTTCAAACTATCTCTTCAGATAGTTCAAATGCAGACAGGTATATTACTTCTGTAGCAAATGCCACAGGAGCTCAGGAAGGACTATCTCATAGTACACTTACATATAACCCAAGTACAGAAACACTTAATGTAACTAATTTAGTTGTTTCTGGAACCTCAACTACAATTAACACTGAAGAGATTAACCTTGCTGATAATATTATTCTTTTAAATAGTAATTATGCAGGGGCAAGTCCAACTGAAAATGCTGGTATTGAAGTTGAAAGAGGTACTAATGATGATAATGTAAGTTTAGTTTGGAATGAAAGCTCTAATAGATGGACATTCACAAACGACGGAACTAATTTTTATAACATTCCAATCTCTTCAGAGTACGATAACTTTAACTTTAGCGTTAGTGATGGAACTAACACACAAGAAGTAGGCGATGGAGGCACTTTAACCTTTGCTCAAGGAGGCGGACTAACTGTTGCTGTTTCTGGGGACGATACAGTTACATATACTCACGCAGATACATCTGCTCAGAGCTCTGTAGATAACTCAGGAAGAACATATATTCAAGACATTGCGCTTGATGATTACGGGCACATTACAAGTATTACATCTGCTACAGAAACTGTAACAAATACAGATACTCAGTTAGAAACAAAAGAAGCTGATATTGATGTTTCAAACTCTACATTTATATCTAATAAAAGAGCTACTATAAACCATGCTCTTAACTCTGAAAATGTAGTTGTACAAATGTATGATAAGGTTACAGGACAAGTTGTTCATGCTGACGTCGAGCACACAAGCAACGGCAGTTCTATAAGTAAAAATCATGTAAGAATCGAGTTTGGAGTTGTTCCAGCTAACGATATTAGAGTAATTATGATTGACGCTAAAGACGGCGCAGCATCAGTTACTCCATCTTACTCATAATAATTAAATAAAATATGGCCAAGAAGTTTTTAAGCGACATAGAGCTTGATGCAGGATTAGTAGATGTAAATGGTAATACAGGTACATCTGGCCAGATACTTTCATCTACAGGAACAGGTGTTGATTGGATAAGCCAAGATGACATAACAGCTGGACAAGTTGACAAGGCTCTTTCACTTACGTTACAAGTAAAAAACACAGAGTCTGTGGCACTAACAAAAGGACAAGTTGTTTGTGCAGCTCCTACCGCTACACCACCGTCTGGAAATGTCATTGAAGTAAAACTTGCAGATAACAACGGTACAGATAGTATGCCAGTTATCGGTATTTTAAACGAAGGTTTGGACGCAGCAGGTGGTGCAAATGATGAAGGCGAAGCTATTATGTTTGGCCGTATTTCTGGTATAGATACATCCGCGTTTTCTGTAGGCGATGAAGTTTTTGTTTCAGATACGCCTGGTGGGTTAACCGCCACCAAACCAACTGGAGTAAAATACATTCAGAAGGTTGGAGTTATAATGCGTGATGACGCTTCCAATGGTACAATAGAAGTATTTGGTGCAGGAAGAACAAACGACGTTCCAACCCCATTGTATATAGACCACGCCAATCAACGTTTAGGAATTAGAAAAACATCCCCAAGCTCAGAGCTTCACATAAACAACGACTCTGCATTACCACAATTAACATTGTCTAATGCGCCAGCTACTGGATATGGAGGTGGTGGTAAAATTATAATTGAAGGAGGTACTGGCGACTATGTTTACGGTTCAATAGAGTTTGAAAATGGAGGTAGTAGAGACGCTAGATTCGCCTATTCTGCAGCGTCCAGAGAAATGTCTTTCAGAGTAAACGAAAGAGGTATATCTGGTCAAGGATACTTTAGGTTTTATAACGAAACTATTGAAATTGCAGAGATAAATGCATCGGGAATATACGGAAACGTATTCTACGACCAAGGAAACTCAGGTTACTATGTAAATCCTGCTTCAACTGGAAATTCATTCAATGCTTTAGGGTACGCACATATACGTGGAGGAATCACTACAGACGGAAGTGCAAGAAGTTACACATGGAGAGCGTTAGATAATACTGCAAGTTCTAGCACTAGATATCAGAAGATAGCCAGAATAACAAGTAGTCAATCATCTAGATTTATTATAGAGCTTGCTGGAAGAAGCACCTCTTATGATGATGTGTCGTTACCAGCAATGGGATATATTGTTGGTCAATTAAATAACGATAACAACTACGACTTAGTGTTTTACAACCACAGTGGTGAAGACACGGTTGTTGATGAAGTAGGACAGGTGGACGTTAGCACAACGGCTACTGATATATATATAAAGGTTTCTTTTTTTTCAGAAGTAACAGCTCATGCTCATATAAGTGATGGGACTATTGCTGTAGAGAGCACAAGTGCTGGAAGCACAGAACCTAGTGATTATATAGCTGCAACAAATATAACAGTATGGAATAGTAGAAACGACGGTTCTGGCTCAGGTCTTGATGCTGATTTGTTAGACGGTAACCACGCCTCAGACTTTGCATCATCATCACACAACCACGATAGTGATTACGTAAATGTCACTGGTGATACAATGACTGGAAATCTAATATTAGAAGATAGTGAACTACATGTTGGTGATACATCAGGAGATAATTGGACAAGAATTAAGCATGCTCAGGCAGATGGTTACGGTTTTGATTGGCAACACGATAACGCCACTGTACTTGTAAACGAACAAGGAAGTACAAATCAGGCTTTGGTTTTAGGTGATGTTGATGCTGGTGATTATACAGGTTTGCTTGGCGTCGCTCATAGCACTAATGCGGGAACTTCTTGGACTAAAAAATTAGATTTAAGAGGTAATGGTGAATTATACATAGGTGCTTCAGGAACAAGCCGAGCATTCCATGATGGTTATCATCCTAATGCAGATACTTGGACCACAGCTAGAACTATAACAATAGGTAGCACGGGTAAATCTGTAAATGGTTCGGCAAATGTATCTTGGACTTTAGCTGAGATAGGTATTGCTTCAACAGAGCTAGTAAAAAACTATCAGAATGTAAATTATGTGGCCAGCGACCCTACTTCTTCTGGCTCAAGAACAAATTACGGCGTAGGTGTAACTGTATATGAGGGTTATAACGGTGGTTCAAATAGGCCACATACTTATGACGCTACTGTTCAGTTTATGCCCGCATCTGCGCAGGGATTTGAACTGTCCGCTAGTTGGATTAGTACAACAACTACTCCATTAAAGATTCGCTCATTAAGAGATTGTTGCAACGGCTGGTCTCCTTGGGTAGATGTAGCTGTGTCTGGAACAACTTCTTCAGGTACATTTCAAACAACTGGAAGCTATAGAGCTCCAGTATTCTACGATTCAGATAATACTTCTTATTACGTAAATCCAAGTAGCACTGCAACCTCAGCTGCTTTAGCTGGTAGAATTACAATAGGTGAGTTAAATACAGCGAACAGCGCTGATAACTGGAGCATAAAGTTAATTGAAAATAGTGGTAATTGTTATATTGGAAACCATAACGGTGCCGCTCAAATTCAAGCTGGGGGATATTTGCCTAATGCTACGGGTACAACAGTTCAATTGGATGCAGGGACTCAAACATATGCTGGGATATGGGCCTCGGAGCAAGGAAAAATACATTTAGTTACTGCGTATAGCTCAACGGCTGGCGGCACGCCTAACTATGATGTTGGCTTTACCATGAACAATGATGGCGACGTTGGGATTGGTACTACTAGCCCTGGCGCTAGATTGCACGTATCATCTGGAACGGCTAATGAAGATTGTGTTGTTATAATAGAATCTGATACTGATAATAACGATGAAACCTCTAACCCCAGACTAGAATTAAGACAAGATGCAGGCGGAGTTGTTGGAAGATTAGGCTACAGAAATAATACTAATAGCTTAGAGCTTATAAACCAATACGCGGAAGCCTTATATTTAGGCACTAGCAATACTACAGATTTAACAATACTTAGTAACGGCAAAGTCGGGATTGGAACAACTAGTCCAAACCAAAAACTAACTATAAAAGGCACAGACCAATACGTCGCGGCTGAACAGACAAATTATGTTTGGGGAGGCACAACCACCATAGGCGTAAGAATGGGTACTGATGCTACTGCGGGTTTATTAGATTTCAGGCGCTGGACTGGGTCAGCCACTACTCACGGGACTGCTTTAATCACTCAATCTAATTTAGACGGTGGTTATGGTCTTGATTTTAGAGTAGATACTCAATCATCAAACACTGTGGCTACGACTAGCAGAATGTTTTTAAGTGCATCTGGAGAAGTCGGGATTGGGACTACGAGTCCAAGTCAAAAACTACACGTTTCAAGTGGTGACCAATCAACGGCAAGAATAAGATTATCTAATACAAACACATCCAGCGGAGGCGATAATATAGAGTTAGTAGCTGGAGTGCACAATGTTACCCAAGATGGATTTAGTATATACAACGCTTCAGGTGGTGTAACTCAATTTGTTATCCAAGGAGGTGGTAACGTTGGTATTGGTAAAGAGGCTCCTTCTGAGGCTTTAGACGTAGACGGAAGCATAACATCTAACGCTACTATATGGACAGGGTATGACGCTGGAGTTACTAACTCTATTTCATGTTCTGGTTGGTTTAGAAGTTCTGGAAGCACTGGCTGGTATAATGCAACCTATGGTGGTGGAATATACATGGTTGACTCAACTTGGGTTAGAGCATATAATAATAAGAAGTTTTATGCGGATAACACTATAGAGTCTAATTCAGGAATGTATGCTCCTATATTCTATGATAGAAATAACACTGGGTATTTTTTTAACGGAGATGCTTCTAAAGACAATGTAGATTTAGTTACAGGTTCAAATTACGCTATTAACGTTTTAGGAACCATCTCAGGAGGCCATAGAAAACATGGAAACTTAGAAACTCCTGAAATGCAATTTAGTGTTGGTGGAAGCACTGACCTTAACTGGAAAAAGCTTTTTGATGTTGTTACAGGCGACGCTAGCTACTCTGGATGGGGTGCTGAAATAGAAATAACAGACTTTAGCGGAAACTTTGGTAGCGCAACGTATTCAGGTGGAGAGCTTTATAAAGGAGCGCTAAGTATATATCACTGGGGAGGGACAGGAACCACACCAGAAACTCCATACGCAAATATACCTTATGCTCTACGAAATAATGTAAGGTGGTACAAAATACAAGAATCTGGTCAAAACAGATATCAACTTCAAGTTAAATCTGTAGGAAACTATCAACAGTTATACATAAAAGTTAAGCCAGGAATTGGAAATCAGGTTGCTGATATTATATCATATGCTAATGATACAAATGGAGCGACTTCTGGGGGAACTGCGTATACCTCAACTCAAGCCGTCAACTTTAATCACGAATTTGCAGGGGGTATTTGGACGAACGATGGTCGAATTATAGGTTGGAAAAATGCTTATGGAAGTCCATATTTATCAAGTTACTACGGGTCTATATTTACAAGTACAAGTTTTTATGTTGGTTCGCCATTTTCTACGACTACCCAACTTTATGCTGGCCCTGTTTCTGGGACTATTTACTATGATAGGAACAATACCACCTATTATGTGGACCCAAACAGCACTGGAGATTCTATCCGTGTTGCTGGTGATGTTGTAGCATATTACTCTTCGGATAAAAGGCTTAAGGATAACATCAAGCCAATAGAGAACGCATTAGACAAAGTTAAGGCAATAAGCGGGGTTACATTTGAATGGAATGAAAAGTCACACAAGACCACAGGCAAAAAAGATGTAGGGGTTGTTGCTCAAGAAATAGAAGCTGTTCTTCCAGAACTTGTAGAGACAAGAACTAACGGATATAAGGCTGTAGATTATCAAAAACTAACAGCTGTACTTATTGAATCTGTAAAAGAGCTTACGGCTAAGGTTGAAGCTTTAGAGAATAAGCAATGTAATTGTAAATAGTTATGGCAGTACCAGCAAGCGGACCGTTATCTTTAAGTGGAATAAGAGCGGAAGTTACTTATAGCGACTACACGCAACTAAGTTCTATTGTAAACATAAGTTTATCAGATGTATCTACTGGGGTTAATGGAACTTTGAACACTTCAAGTTTAAGACCTGATGGTAACACACCTCATAAGATGAGTGAATGGCGTAGTTATGACCACGATTATTCAGCAACAACCGCTCCAAGTGTTTCAACTGGAATATGTGGTTGGAATAGTACAAATAACTGGATAGACGCTTTTGGAAGCGTAAGTAGTGATGGTGGAGCAACTATAACACAAAGAGGGTTTGTATACTCAACGTCCAACACATCGCCAACAACAGGTAACTCTGCTATGAGGTCTGTTAGTGGAACAACAGGTATTATGAGTGCTACTATATACGTGATTCAAACTTCATCATCATATAATATGTATGTTAGAGCTTTTGCTACAAATAGCGTTGGGACAAGTTATGGAGTAACTAGAACTGTAACTATACCAGCGGGTAGTGGTGGTGGGTTTATTAGTCCTTAATAAAAAATTAGTATATTTGCAATATAAATATTTAAGTTATGAATATATCATATGAATGGAAGATTACGGCTTTGAAGAAAGCGCCATCACTAGACGAATTGTCAGATGTAATCACTCACGTAAGATTTGACTATACTGGAACCGATGCTGATTCTGGTGAGTCCTACACATTTAGTGGCGCATGCCCTATATTACCTCCAGACCCTAATGTATTTACTCCTCTAACAGAGGTTTTAGAATCTGATGTAATTTTATGGGCACAAGCAAACCACCCAACAGACCACATGAATTATATTATTGAGAAAAACATCTCAGACAAAATCACTCCTAAAAATGAGGAGGTAAGTGTTGATGAGGTCTCTTGGTTGACATCTCTAGAGGAGCAGGTCGATGAAGAAGAAACAGAATAACAGTAATAATTAAAATTAAATAAAATGACAAAATCAGTTAAGGACATTCCTGTCCAAGCAACAATTCAAGTCGACGAAAAAATTATAAACAGTATTCGTCAAATCAGACAAGTTCAATCCAACATACAAATGGAGGTTGGAGCTATGGAGGCTCAAAAACACATAGCACTTCACAAGCTACATGAAGAAGGTGAAAAGTTACAATCTATTATGGTTGAGCTCGAAAAAGAGCACGGCAAGGGAAGTATCAACTTAGACACTGGAGAGCTTACTCTTGATTCACCTGATAATGGAAATTCGTAAGATATCAATAGGAGCAGACTACAAGGGTAGCGCTATGCATTACATCTTAGGACAAGATGTTTTGAATGGAAGCCATGCTATTCATCTTATTGATTTTAATAAAGAAAAAGAATCTTATCTTATATATATAGAAAAAGATAATGAGGTTTTTCTTTGGAAGGAATTTAACAAGAACATACCTGTATCCATAGAGTACAACATTTATTTTTAAATGAAATCACCGTATTACTTCATCATTAAACCTGTTGGAGATGAATACGTGAACGAGGTCGATATAGCTGGGAAAAAGATAATTGTAAATTCAAGTGTAGAAGACCACAAGCACGTAAATCGTCTTGGAGAAATAGTGCATATCCCTGGCAGATATAAAGGAAGTATATCGGTTGGGGATATCGTCATTGTACACCATAATATATTCAGGATTTACTATGACATGAAGGGTAGGCCTAAAAAGTCACCAAACTTCTTCAAAGACGGTCTTTATTTTATTGATGAAAGTCAGTTTTATCTTTATCATAATGGAGATAGATGGAACTCTGTAGACAACTTCTGCTTTGTTAAACCTATCGACAAAGAAAATTCGTATCTTTATGAGGAGGGAGAAGAACTAAATACAGGCGTTTTGGTTTATGGTAATGAGAATCTGAGCAAACTAGGCGTTAGCGAGGGAGACAAAATAAACTTTACAAAAAACAGCGAATATCGTTTTGACGTAGATGGAGATATTGTGTATAGAATGAGGACAAATGATATATGCACATTATTATAGTATGAGCAATATAATAGAAATAAAAGAAAGAATTATTCAGGCTGGGCACGAGGCTGTAAAACAACTAATCAAGGTTGCTGAAGAGGAGATTATAAAACCAGACCCAGATGATGAGTTGGCAGCTGACAGATTAAAAAATGCAGCAGCCACAAAAAAACTAGCAATATTCGACGCTTTCGAGATTCTAAATCGAATTGAAAACGAAAAGAATATGCTAGAAAACCCAGAAGAGGAAAAGAAAAACTTAACAGGAGGATTTGCAGAAAGAAGGTCTAAATAATGATTTATGCGTAGTTTTAAAGGACTTTATACCGTCTAAGGTATTGATATCTAGAAACAGAAAAAAGTCTTTTAAATATGGTTATGACGCAGATTTAGACATGATTGTGATATCCAGGGACGGCATGGTTGGTGATGTTGTTCGTATCAATAGCCTAAACATAGCACTTCCAAAAAAACCAAAAGAAGTATACAGAAGGTCATCTGAAAAAAAAGACCAATATTGGGAAGCTTCCGAGTATCCAAAAGCACTTAAACCATTGCAGACCATATTTCAATGGAATGAAATGAATAAGGATTTCAAGGAGACTTGGGTTCCTTATATCGAGAATGAGTTTGACAGAAGGGAGAATGGGTTTTGGTTTATGAACAACGGAAAACCCGTGTACATAACTGGTACACACTACATGTACTTGCAGTGGACAAAGATTGATGTGGGTAGGCCAGAATACAGGGAATCAAACAGAATATTCTTTATATATTGGGAAGCGTGTAAAGCAGATGATAGATGTTACGGAATGTGCTATTTAAAAAACAGACGTTCTGGTTTTTCGTTTATGTCTTCTGCTGAAATAGTTAATCAAGCAACAATAACGTCAGACTCTAGGTTTGGAATACTATCCAAAACAGGTAGTGATGCTAAAAAAATGTTTACAGATAAGGTTGTGCCTATATCAGTGAACTACCCATTCTTTTTCAAGCCAATACAAGACGGGATGGATAGACCAAAGTCAGAGCTTGCTTACAGAGTTCCAGCTTCTAAACTCACTAGGAAATCTATATCAAACACCAGCGTCACAAATGACCTGCAAGGATTAGATACTACTATCGACTGGAAAAACACAGGGGACAATAGTTATGATGGGGAAAAATTAGCTTTATTAGTGCATGATGAAAGTGGTAAGTGGGAGAAACCTGACAACATCTTAAATAACTGGCGTGTAACAAAAACTTGTTTGCGTTTAGGTAGTAGGGTTATAGGTAAGTGTCTTATGGGCTCTACTTCTAACGCCTTAGACAAAGGAGGGGAAAACTTTAAAAAACTATATTACGATTCAGACCCAACCACAAGAAATTCAAATGGACAGACAAAAAGCGGGCTGTATAACCTATTTATCCCGATGGAGTGGAACATGGAGGGTTTTATTGATATGTATGGTCAGCCTGTTTTAGATTCTCCGAAATTACCAAAAGTTAGTACCAATGGTGATTACATTCACCAAGGGGCATTAGAATATTGGCAAAACGAGGTAGATAGTCTTAAAAACGACCCTGATGCGCTAAACGAATATTATAGACAGTTCCCTAGAACAGAGTCTCATGCTTTTCGAGATGAATCTAAAAACACCATATTTAACCTAACTAGAATATATGAGCAAATAGACTACAATGATTCTTTTGCTATAAAGTCCACAGTGTCAAGAGGTAACTTTCATTGGAGAAATGGACAAAGAGATACCGAAGTTGTATTCAGCCCAGAAACCAAAGGAAGGTTTTTCTTGTCATGGATTCCTAGCAAGGATTTAATGAATAATGTAACAGAAAAGAACGGTAGGAAATATCCTGGTAATGCACACATGGGTTCTTTTGGTTGCGACTCCTATGATATATCTGGAACTGTAAACGGAGGAGGTTCTAAGGGGTCTTTACATGGAATGACTAAGTTTCACATGGAAGATGGTCCAACAAATATGTTTTTTTTAGAATACATATCAAGACCTCAAACTGCTGAGTTATTCTACGAAGATGTATTGATGGCTTTACATTTTTATGGTATGCCGATACTTGTGGAAAATAACAAGCCAAGGTTGTTGTATTATTTAAAAGAAAGAGGATATAGAGCGTTTTCTTTAAATAGACCAGATAAACACAAAAACGTTTTATCTAAAGCAGAGCGAGAGTTAGGAGGTATTCCGTCATCGTCTGCCGTAATCTCTGTTCACGCAGAAAGCATAGAAAGTTATATAGAAAACCATGTGGGAGTACTTAGAGACCAAGCAAATATGGATTTTGGAAGCTGTGGTAATATGTTTTTCAACAGGACTTTGCTTGATTGGGCTAACTATGACATCAACAATAGAACAAGGTTTGATGCCACTGTAAGTTCTGGGTTTGCTATTATGGCAAATCAGTCACGCAAGAATATAGGACAAGAAAAACGTAATCAAATAAATATTAACTTTGCAAGATACAGTAACAAAGGTTTTGTTAGTGAAATTATTAAATAAATATGATAAATAAGCCAAGATTCAATTCGGGTAGTGGTTTTCCTAATCAATTTGTTCCAGACATCGAGAAGGACACATATGAGTATGGACTTCGAGTAGGTCATGCTATTGAGTCTGAGTGGTTTTCAAGAGACTACGGCAGTAGCATGTATGGTGAAATCCGTTCTGAGTTTTTATCCAGACGTTTGTATGCTAGAGGAGAACAGCCAGTAGATAAATATAAAAATGAATTAGCCGTAAATGGCGACCTATCTTACCTCAACCTAGATTGGACACCTGTTCCGATTATTCCAAAGTTTGTTGATGTTGTTGTAAACGGTATATCTAACAGGCTTTTAGATGTTAAGGTAGAGGCAATAGACGACCTTTCTTCTATGAAGAGAGAGTATTTTAAACAGGAGGTTGCTGCTGATATGATATCTAAACCAATCTTGTCTGAAATAAAAAACACAACTGGCGTAGATGTATTTAACTTCCCTGAGGACCAACTTCCTGAATCAGAGGAAGAGCTGAGCTTATACATGAAACTTAAATATAAGCAAGGCGTTGAGGTTGCAGAGGAATCAGCTATAACAACGATACTAGAACTAAACAGCTACGATGAAATAAAAAGACGTATAGATGAGGATAATGTTGTTTTGGGTATATCTGCAGTAAAACATTCTTTTGACCCACACGATGGAGTGAGAGTAGAGTATGTTGACCCTGTGAACTTTGTATATTCGCCAACAGAAGACCCCTACTTTAATGATTGTTATTATTTCGGAGAGGTCAAATCCGTACACGTTACAGAACTAAAAAAAATAAATCCTGGATTGACTCAAGAAGATATTGAGGAAATATCTAAGTTAGCCAGTAGGTTTGATGGTTATAGAAGTACACAAAATATGCAAACACAAAGTGGTTTAGATAAATCAAATGTGTCTCTACTATATTTTTGTTACAAAACAGATAGAGAAGTTGTATATAAAGTAAAAAAGAATGCAAATGGTGGTGAAAAACCACTAAAGAAAAATAATTCATTCAACCCTCCAAAAACGGAGCAAGCTAGATTTAAAAAAGTATCTAGAAGAATAGATGTTTGGTATGAAGGAGTTTTGGTTTTAGGAACAAACCACTTAATCAAGTGGGAGCTTATGCAGAATATGGTTAGACCAAAATCTGCTTTTCAAAAAGCCTTGCCACCATATATTGTTTCAGCTATTAAAATGTCAAAAGGAAACATAGATTCTTTGGTTAAAAGAATGATACCTTTTGCAGACCAAATACAGCTCACTCATTTGAAGCTTCAACAAGTAGTTGCTAAAATGATACCAGATGGTGTATTTATTGATGCTGATGGATTAAATAGTGTTGACTTGGGTAATGGAGCGTCCTATAACCCTTCTGAAGCTTTATCAATGTACTTCCAAACAGGTAGTGTTATTGGTAGAAGCTATACAGAAGACGGTGACTTTAATAACGCTAGAGTGCCTATTCAAGAGCTTACAAGTAGCGGCTCTAACGCTAAGATAGCTAGTCTTATCAATATGTACAATTATCAGCTGAACATGATTAGAGCTGTGACAGGTATTAATGAGGCTAGAGATGGGAGTAATCCAGACCAATATGCTTTGGTTGGAATACAAAAGCTTGCTGCACTAAACAGCAATACCGCAACAAGACATGTTGTTTTATCTGGTATATCAATCACAAAAAAACTAGCAGAGGCTTTATCTTATAGAATATCTGACATACTTCAATATTCTGATTTTGCTGAGGATTTTGCTAAAATGATTGGAAAAAACAATTTCGAGATAGTAAGCGAGATAATGTCGTTGCACCTACATGATTTTGGTATATTCATAGAAATAGAGCCAGATGAAGAGGAAAAACAAAAACTAGAGCAAAATATTCAACAATCTATTCAAGCTGGTCAAATAGGACTAGAAGATGCTATAGATATTAGAGATGTCAAAAATGCAACCTTAGCTAATTCTTTACTCAAGATAAGAAAAATAAGGAGAGAGAAGAGGGAGATGGAGAAACAGAAACAAGCTATCCAGATGCAAACTGAGTCTAATACTCAATCTGCACAAGCAGCTTCACAGTCTAGAATGCAAGAAGAGCAAATGAAGATGCAGGCGGACGCTCAAATGCAGCAAATGAAAGCTGAGCTTGAGATGCAAAGAATGAAAGCTCAGATGCAAATAGATGCTGAGATTCTTAAGATGAAGCATCAGTTTGAAATAGAATTAAAGCAAATGGAAGCTGAGCTATACAAAGGTAGAGAAGAATATAAAGAGGATAGAAAAGATAAAAGAACTGACAAGCAAGCTTCTCAACAAAGTAAACTAATACGGCAGAGAAAAGAAAATCTACCTCCAGTTGATTTTGAAGATGAAGGAGCTGCGAGTCAAATATTAAAAAACATACAGTCTATGCCAGGTCAACAACCTAGTGGCATGTCGCCTATGATGGGTCAAGAAAATGTATAGTTTTTTTAAGTAATTTTGCAGTATAAATTTAAATTTAATCTATTATGAGTGACGTAAATCAAGATGTTGACTTTAAAGTTGACCTATCCAAACCTCCTGTAAAAAAGGGAGAAGAAGATAAAAAAGAGCAAGAAACTGCCGAAGTCGAAAGTGAAAACACGCCAAACTCGGAAGTTCAAGAAGAAAAAGCTCCTGAGCAACAGCCAGAAGCTGAAGAAAATATTAAAGCAGCGGGGGAATCCGCTGCTGAAAAAGAAGCCGAAGAACCTCAACAAGAATCCGAGGTAAAGGTTTCTAAACAAGAAATAATTGCTGAGTTCCTAACTAGTAAATACAGTATGGGGCTTGAGGAATTAGAAGACGTTCTTTCAAATAAAGACAAAAATAAACAAGAGCTTCCTGAGGAGGTTGAAAAGTATTTGCAGTACAAAAACGATACTAAGCGTGGCTTAAAAGATTTTGTAAAAGCAAACGAAGATGTTTCTGAATATGAAGAAACAACTATACTGCGTGAATACTACAAGCAATCAAATCCTGAGCTTGACGATTCTGATATCGATTATTTGATAGAGGATAAGTTCACTGTAGACGAAAACACTGATACAGAGAAAGATGTCAAGAGGAAGAGTCTTGATAAAAAGCAAGAGCTACATAAAGCTAAGCAGTATTTTGAGCAGATGAGGGATAAGTACAAAGCACCACTTGAGTCAAGTACGGATGCACTACCCGAAGATGTTAAAGAAGCTGTTGAGTTTTATCAGCAATACAATGATGAGTCTACAAAACAACAAGAGGCTGCTTCTAAACAAAGAGATATCTTTCAGAAGAAGACATCAGAGTTTTTTAACGATAAGTTCGAAGGTTTTGAATTTAATTTAGGCGGTAAAAAACTTAGTTTTAAGCCAAAAGATGTTAATGAAGTTGTAAAACAACAATCAGATTTAAACAATTTTATTAGCAGACATTTGGATAGTGAAGGCAACTTGAGTGACCCAAAGAGATATCATGCTGCTCTTAACATGGCTATGAACCCAGAAACTTATGCTAAGTTCTTTTATGAGCAAGGCAAGGCAGATGCGGTAAATGAAGTTGTTAAGGATGGGAAAAATATCAAAATGGATGTACGTTCAAATGTTGATTCATCGAAACCTGGGACTAAATTTAAAGTCGTCAATGACGGAACTAACCTTGGTCGTGGGCTTAAAATAAGAAAAAAATAATTTTAAAACCTTAAACATTTTACAAAATGGCACAATCAATTAATTTTGACGGAAGTGGAACTGGCACAGTAACAATTGGCGGTTCTACTTCACTAACACCTGCACCTGGCAAGTCTTTGCAAAACAGCAACTACTTGACTAATGCACAATATGACTTTGCTCAGCAATATCTACCTGATTTATATGAGCAAGAATTCGAGCGTTACGGAAATCGTTCTGTAGCTTCTTTCTTGCGTATGGTAGGAGCTGAGATTCCTTCTTCTTCTGACTTAATCAAGTGGAGTGAGCAAGGAAGACTACACGTACAAGCTACTGGTTCAGTTACAGACGCATCTAATATTGCGGTAACAGGACATAGCTTCCGTACAAACCAGACTATTATTATCTCTGGACCAAACGGTGTTCAAGCAAAAGCTCTTATTACAGATGCTTCTGCTGCTGACAGCATCGAAGTTGCTTTGTATCAAAACTTCAGCTTAGTAGAAGTTGCTTCAGGAGGAGACGTTTTATATACTGCAGATGACGCCGTAACAATCTTCGTCTATGGTTCTGAATTCCGTAAAGGAGAGAATGGCATGGATGGTTCTCTTGAAGCTGATTTCGAAGCTAAAGAAAACAACCCAATCATCATCAAAGACAAATACGAAGTATCTGGTTCTGAAATGGCACACGTTGGGTGGGTAGAAGTATCTACTGAAAACGGAGCTTCTGGATACCTTTGGTATTTGAAATCAGAAAGCGAAACTCGCTTACGTTTCGAGGATTACCTTGAAACTTCAATGATTGAAGGTGAGCCTGCTGGAACTGGTTCTGGTGTAGCGGCACTTTCTGTTGACTACAAAGGAACTAAAGGTCTTTTCTTCGAAGTATCAGAAAGCGGTAACGTTTCTTCTGGTACTATTGATTCTAGAGAAGATTTAGAAGCTTTAGCTAAAGTTCTTGATAAAGAAGGAGCTATTCAAGAAAACGTAATCTTTGCTAATCGTGCAACATCTTTTGATATTGACAAAGTATTAGCTGCTCAAAACAACTCTGGAGCTTCTACAGCTTCTTACGGTTTGTTTGATAACGATGAAGATATGGCCCTAAACCTTGGGTTTACAGGATTCCGTATCGGATATGACTTCTATAAGTCTGACTGGAAATATCTAAACGATGCTACTACTCGTGGTAATATCGGTGGTATTGATGGTATCGTTGTACCTGCTGGTACTACTACAGTATACGACCAAGTACTTGGAGAGAACGCTAAGAGACCATTCTTACACGTTCGTTACCGAGTATCTCCAACTGAAGACAGAAAATACAAGTCTTGGGTTGTTGGTTCTGCTGGAGGAGCTATGACTAGCGATAAAGATAATATGGAAGTTCACTTCTTGTCAGAGCGTGCGCTTTGTACAATGGGAGCTAACAACTTTATCTTGATGCAATAATCATTATAGGAGAGGGGGGCATATAATTGCCCCTCATCTTCTTTTTTAAATCAAATTAAATTATAAATAAAATGGCAACAAAAACTGCAAAAAGTTTTGGGTATAACTCAATATTACCCGACCTAGAACAAAAGAATAGAGTATTTATATTAACTGGAAATAAATCTCCTATTCGAATGATGATTCCTGTAAAACACACAGGAAGAAAACCTCTCACATATTTTGACGGAAAACTAAATAGAGCATTAAGGTATGCTACTAATCAAATCACTCCTTTTGTGGATGAGCAAGATGGGGTAGTTACTTTAGAGCCTATTACATTTGAAAACGGAACGCTAATCGTTCCAGATTGGAATGTAAACCTTCAGAAGTTCTTACTTATACATCCTTTATATGGGAAGAAGTTTACAGAGCTAGATAAGGAAAAGAATGCTTCTGTAGAAGTAGAAGGCTTATATTCCGAGCTAGATGCTCAAATATCTGCTAAAAACCTTGATATCAACGACCTAGAGGCTATTGCTCGCGTTGTAATGAAAGGAAATGTTTCTGCTTTAACCTCATCAGAGCTAAGACGTGATATGATTCTTTGGGCTAAGAAAAATCCTGGAGAGTTTATGAATTTAGTAGATGATGAAAACCTTAAGCTAAGAAATTTAGCGGTAAGAGCTGTAGAAATGGGAATATTACACATCAAGGGAGATAATAGAACTGTTACATGGGCAGATGACAAGAAAAATAAGATTATGGTTGCTCCATTCGGGGAGAACGTATACGGAGCTCTTGCCATGTTCTTTAAGACAGACGAAGGTCTTGATGTTTTACAAAACATTACAAACAAATTGTAATTACATTGTATACACCGTGAAAGGGAGAGGGGTCACAAATTGTGACCTCTTTTTTTTTGTACTTTTGTAGAAAATATATCCTATGATAAATAGTGTAAGAAATACTGTTATGTTTTTGCTGAACAAAGATAACAGAGGATATGTGTCCCCATCTGAGTTTGATTATTTTGCAAAACAAGCGCAGCTTGAGATATTTGAGTCATATTTTAATGATTACTCAAAAGCCGTTGCCCTTCAAAACACAAGGAAAAAAGCTTTGAATTATGGAGACACGGTTCAGCATATTCAAAACAAGATAGATAAGTTTTACGCAAATGCTACTTTGACGTACAATGACCAATCTAACCCATCTATAGGGGAGGAACAGGATTATTTTTCACTTCCCGATAACCTTTATAAGTTAATTAATGTTACTTATGGAGGGGGATTTGGCACAGAGACAACAATGGGTGGTGGTAGAATTGTTCAGCCAGTCGCTCCACATAAGTTTGATATGATTGTGAACAGCAATCTTACACAGCCAACAGTAACATACCCTGTTTATGTTCGCTCTGGAGACAATATTTATGTAAGGCCACTTTCTATTCAGTCTGCTGTTCAGGCCAATTACATTAGGAAACCAGAAGACCCGCATTGGGGATATAACACAATTAGCTCTGACCCTGTTTACAATCTTGACAGCTCTGTGAACTTTGAAATATCAGAGGAGGAAGAGACGGAGTTAGTAATAAAGATATGCAAGTATGCTGGTCTTAGTATTAGAGAGGCTGATATTGTTCAGATTACAGCGCAGCAGGAGCAGTTAGAGTACACCAAACAAAATTCGTAAAGTATGCCAATAATCGGAACACCTATAGACCAAAGAGAATACTACCAAAATAGCGGTGACAACCCAACTTATGACAACTGGGGTACATATCAGTACTTGCTTTTACAGGACGTCATCAATAATTTTTTACTGACATATGTTGGAGACGACAAGGTTATAAACAAAATTGACAGAAATGAAGTTGTTTTTCATGCTAAGCGTGGACTTCAAGAATTACACTATGACGCTTTAAGAGAAATACGCGGGTTTGAAGCAGAGCTTCCTGACAACCTTAAGATGCACCTGCCACACGACTTTGTAAGCCCTGTAAAGATATCTTACGTTGGTGATGATGGTACGACTAGACAGATACCGCAAAACTACAACACAGCGACTCCTACGAGTTATTTACAAGACAACAGTGCTCAGAAAAACATCCTAATGGATAACAATGATAACGCCTTAACAGGCACTCCAATCATTGAAACAAACTGGGTTAACAAGTCTGACAAAGGTGTTGTTGAGCCCGACACCAACCTTCTGGGTCAGCGTTACGGGATGGACACTGCCTCAGCTAATCACAACGGTAGCTATGTGCTAGATAAAAACCAAGGGTTTATACTTTTTAGCTCCGACTTGTCTGGAAAGAATATTGTTATCGAATATGTCTCTGATGGAATGTATGGTCTTGCAGATAATGAAATAAAAGTCCATAAATTAGCAGAGACCTTTATGTATGACTACTTAGTGTCTAGCATATTGAAGCAAAAGTTTGGAGTACAAGAATACATTGTACGAAGAGCTCAAAAACAAGCTTCAGCGTCATTGAGAAATACAAAGATTCGATTAAATTCTATAAAACTAGGCGAACTCACTCAGATTCTACGAGGAAGAGACAAGTGGATAAAGTAGTATGAAGATTAAAAATACATTTAATACTGGTAAAATGAATAAAGACGTCGATGAACGTCTTATTCCTAATGGCGAGTTTATTGACGCAAGTAATATCCGTGTTTTAAATACAGCTGGTTCTGATGCTGGCGCTATTGAAAACGAAAAAGGAAATGTAAAGTTAACAAACCTAGCACTATCCAATAATCCAGAATGTATTGGCTCGATAGCTGATGAAGCTGAAGAAAAAATATATTGGTTTATCGTTAATGATGACGGATTTTCATACATATACGAATATGACAGAACAAACCAAATAGTTTCAAGGGTTTTAGCAGACGAAAGAATAGGAGATGAGCAGGTTTTGGGGTTTAACAAAGACTACAAAATTACGGGTATAAATATATTCTACAATATTCCAAAGAAAGAAAAGCTTCTTGTTTTTACAGATGACTTAAACCATCCAAGATGCGTTAATATAAACAGAGCTAAGGGGTATGGTCTAAATAACTTTTACGAAGAAGATATTAATCTTTATAAAAAACCCCCATACGAAGCACCTACGGTTGTTCCTACAAATAGCCTGCAGGTTCAAGAAAATACTGTAAAAGAGCGTTTCTTTGCCTTTGCCTACAGATATAAATATTTAGACGGAGAGTTTTCCGCCCTTTCTTCATTCAGCAACTATCAGTTCGTCCCTAGCGACTTTGAGCTTGACTTCAACACTCTTGTTAATGAGGGTATGGTAAATGTATTTAACTCTTATCAGATAAAATACAATACAGGAGACAAGAGGGTAACTGATATACAGATTTGTTTCAAAACAAGTAATGATAGTAATATTTACATAGCTGAAAGTATAAACAAAAAAGACTCATCATTTCTTAATAACGCAACAAAAACATTTGTTTTTATAAACAAAAAAATATACAAACAGCTACCTCCAGATGAGGTTACAAGAATATTTGATAATGTGCCATTAAAAGCACAAGCTCAAGACATTATAGAGGATAGAGTTGTATTTGGAAATTACACCATACAATATGACCTCAAAGAAAATGAATCGGATGAGGACTTTATAAGGATTAGTTATAGCTCTTCTCTTGACGCTCAGTCTCAGGATGGAAATGAATTAACATCATCTTTTCCATCTACAACTCAAATGACTATTGATTTAACAGATGTTGAATTAAAAGAAGGGTATACTTTGTTCTTTAACCCGTCATTAGAGTCTGCTGAAGCTGGAACTTCTCCCGATGAATATTTTGGTGGTGAATACGAAGGAACTAATGCAGTAGTTTTATCTCAAACATATTCTTCTGTAAGTGATTTTGCTGCTTCTGACGACCTTACGACACTTCTAGCTGCAGCCTCAAATAACTTTGAAGCTATAGTGACAACTACTCCACCGCCTGACAATATATCGGCTCAGTATGGAGATTTTGCCCTTGCCTCTTCAACATCGACATCAATTACTATATCTGCGCCAACAATAACGCATACAATAGATGATACTCCTGGCATACCAGATGATGACGTTACATCTGATGAGGTGGAAACATTTACATATAACGAGACTAATTCTGTAGCCGCATTAAAAGAAAAAACATCAAACTCATCTATAAAAAGTCTCAAGAGTTATGAGGTTGGATTGGTATACTTAGATAAACATGGGAGATATTCTTCTGTTATACCATCAATAAGTGAGGTAGGAAAAAGCAACGAGGTATTTGTTTCTGTTGAGAACTCTGTTACTCTAAACTCATTCAAAGTCGAGGTAAATAGTAAACCTCCTTATTGGGCAGACAGATATAAGTTTTTTGTAAAAGCAGCTAAATCAGAGCATTACAATATATACGCAACTGTATTTTATGAGGAAAATTTATTTAGATGGATTCTTTTAGAAGGAGGAAATCTAGGTAAAGTAGAGAAAGGAGATTTTATAATATGTAAAGCAGATGACAATGGTCCGATGCAAAGAGAAGTTAAGGTAAAAGTTTTAGACGTTACAACTAAAAATGCAGCAGATAATGTGCCAGATGATGGCTCTGAGGGCTGGATAAATGGAAATGTGGATGCAGACAACGAACCAATTGTAGAACTTCCTGGAACATATATGAAAATAAAGCCTATTGGTTTTACAATGGATTACAATCCATACAACTTCCAGACATATCACAGAAACAAGTATGTGAAATCATTTAAATCAGGAAGAACGATGGTTGCATATGTTCCTTCAGAACCTGAGACAGATAACAGGGGTATTGGAATGTATTTTGCTGACAACCAATGGAATTACTTAGAATTTCAGCCAGGCTCAAGAATTAAATTAAAATTTGAGCATTGGGAAGGAATGGATTCCAATAACGATGATTACAGATACTACGAAAAAGAATTTTTAGTTGGGGGCAGTTATGAGACTGATGATGACGGAAGCGCTTTTGAAAAATGGTGGGATGCTGAAACAGAATGGTATTACGATGCAGCATCAAACTGGTGGCTTGAACCCACAGAGCAATTTAGAGTAAGATTTAACAATAGAGGCTCTTTTGCTGGTGGAAATTTTAGACAAAATATACGATTAGAAGCAAGAGGTGTATATAAGGGTTATTTTGAGTCTGCAAGACTTATTGGAGATATAAAACTACAACTTACAAGCGGTGTGACTATTTTTGAAACCGTTCAAAAGGAAGATGATAGCGAGGTTTTCTATGAAACAGAGCAGACGTTTAAAATTGAAAATGGACTTCACAAAGGAAATGAACAAGACCAAACAGCTACAGACCCAGCCATTTGTTCTTTATCTTACTTTAATTGTTTTGCATATGAAAATGGAGCCGAAAGTATAAGTGTAAGAGACGATAGATTTGCTTACAGATTAGGATATGATTACAGACCTAACATAATTCTACAGCAAGGTTACAAAGAATTGAACGTTACTCACGGTCTTATACACAGTGGTTCTTTTAACGAGAACTCTGGGTACAATGCACTTAACGAGTTCAACTCAAGTAGAGGTATTACTAAAAACCTAGACACTAAATACGGCTCTATACAGAAATTATTCTCAAGAGAGCGTGATTTAATTGTATTTCAAGAAGATAGAGTGTCTAAAGTATTGTATGGGAAAACAATACTCTCCAGTCCAGACGGAACAGGAAGCTTATCTCAAATAGAAAAAGTTTTGGGACAAGATGTGCCTTTCTCTGGCGAGTATGGGATATCAACAGACCCAGAGTCTTTTGCTTATTTCGAAGGCAGAATGTATTTTACAGATGCAAATAGAGGTGCTGTTTTACGACTTGGTGGAGATGGTATAAGCCCAATATCTTATCAAGGCATGAAAGCTTTCTTTAAGAGAGAGTTGTATGGCAACAAAGGTAATTGGAATATTGGAGGTTTTGACCCTAAGTTCCATCAGTACGTTCTTACTATGGGAAGCGAACAAAAACCTGCAGACCCACTAGAACTAGATTGCGCTTCTTCTTTTATCAGAACAATTACCTCAGCATTTAATTATGATTTAAATCTTGGTTCTTTTCCAGGAACAGCTACAATAGCATATACAACATCTAGTTCTATAGATATTGTCATAGTTTATAATGGTAATACATATACAAACAGTGGATTAACAGGAACAGGAAGTGTAACTTTCCCTGTAACCTCAACAGACCTAGAAACAGCCAATGTTGCTGATGTTACTATAACGCCAGCGTCTTCTGCTCAAGTAACAATAACACATACTTGTCCAGAGCCAGAAACTCTTGAAGTCATATTGGTTGTTGTAAACGACTCTACTGAAGCGGGTCAAAGTATCATCAACAGATTTAAGCACGATGGAGCTAGTGGAGGTGCATACAGTTCTGATTTAGATGTATTCGATTCAGATGAGCTAACTAGATACGAAGTTTTATCTGGATTCATGGGAACAGATATTATACCAAACAACGGGGACACTATAACACTTTCTTCTTTAAGGCAGATAGGAGTTCATACAGGTGAATTTAATGACTGTAATAGTTTGGGTTATTTAGTTTCTGCAGCTGGAAACTTGACAGTGCAAAATATTATAGACCAAGCTACATACCCATCAGTTACGGGGCAAACGCTGTCTAATGGCGATGAAGAAAATACTATGTCATTTACTTTTAACAGAAGTAATACAAGTCAAAAGCTGTATTTAGTTTGGAACTATATAGATACATTACCTGTGTTAGTTGATGACTCTGTAACAGGAATCACTAATGGTGGAAGTACTACAATCAATGTTGTTGCCAACGACACAATCCCTTCGCCATACACTATTACAATAGGCACGCAGCCAACAAACGGAACTGCTGTTGTTAATGCTGACAACACCATCACCTATACTCATACAGCAGAGGCTGACCTAGATGATAGTTTTACATATATTGTAGATAGAGGAGGAACTTGTACCGCAGAAGCAACAGTCACGACTCAGGCACTAGCTATAAGCGTGGACACGTATATCTATATATACTTTGACTCCTCTGGCTCTATGGATAACACAGAAGCTGAGCTTAACACAATGAGAACTGGAGCGTTAAAATCTACGCTTCAAGATTTATATGCAACTGGCCTTACTGAATCAGAAGAAATCGCTCAGGGATTAACACCAAACCCAGCTACAAACGGAAGTGATGAGTATGATGACAAAGTAACCATAGTTTATGCTGGACTTCCTGATTCACAGCAATGGGCTGATGAAGAAACTTTTGCTGCTCTTTCTGATAACGATGTTAACGATTTTAAGTCTACAGGCACACACAATGCCTTTCCTTCAGACGCATCTAACGTTATAATTATGGTTTTCCAAGACGAAGCTAGCCCTATTTATCACGATAGCAGAAATAGCGATTCTTTTAGTGCAATTAATGATGGTACAAATGGAAATTATGATGCAGATATTGCTGATTTAAGGTCAAGGGTTAGCTCTTTAAATAGTTCAAACTCTGGTTTTTATAGAGGAGTAGTTTTTCAAGTAGAAGATTCTCAGGGAAGTCCAAATTATCCATTTAAAGCATTTTTGCTAGCTGTTGAGGGCGGTGCTACAAACTACTCAGGAACAGATGGATTAAGTGATTTGATGACAGGGAGTACACCTACTTTTGTTTTTGAGTATGATATTGAAGATAGTACAAACGATGACACTACTGCTCCTTTTAAACCAGGCTCTACAACTGATAGATTTGACCAATGGCAATATTACTATTTATATTGGGTAACAAACGCACTTAACACGCTAGGATTTACTCCAAATGGTGTAACTTGGCCAGTAATAGAAGACGACGACTAATATGGGACTAACATCAAATACAAGGACGATTACATGGGATGAGGTGTACAATGCGTGGACTTCATTCCATTCGTATGTCCCAGAATGGACAGAACGACTAGGAACAAACTTTTACACGTTCAAGAATGGCGAGTTGTATATTCATGATGAAAACAACTCCAGGACAAACTTCTACGGAACGACATATGGTTGTTCTGTTACGTTTTCTGCTAATCAGAATCCATCAGATGTCAAGTTATTTAAAACTATTGGTCTTGAGAGCAATACGAGCTCTTGGGATGCTACAATAACTTCTGAAATGGAAGCTGGTAGAATTAACAACAAGTTTGAAGATAAAGAAGGAATTAGATATGGGTATATAAGAAGAAACTCTGGTAATGAGCTAGATTTCAATAAACTATCTATTTTAGGTATAGGGGAGTTACAGGTTATCCCTGGAGCAAACCAATACCAATTCTCAAGCAACATACCAAATCAAGTATCGGCAAATGGTACTGATGGTGTTGGTGGTGATAAACTATATTTTAACGATGGAAGCACACAAGAAGTTGGAGTAATTAACTCTTTTAGCGGAGACACAATTACTACTGTTTCTTCTGTAAACACTCCATCTGTAGACGATTTTTGCTTTATAGTTAAAAACTCTGAAGCTGAATCATATGGGTTGCGTGGATATCATGCAACAATTAAACTTTACAATAATTCAACAAGCTTTGTGGAACTCTACGGTGCGAACTCTGAGGTCTTCAAGAGCTACATGTAAATTTTGTATATTTGTATAATTATTAATAACTTTAATAAATGCCGTTTTTAACAACATTAGGTATGATAGCCGGAGGCGCTGGAGCTGTAAATAACTTCCTTACGGGAGGTAAGATGGCAAGGGAGGCTCAACAAGGACTTCAGAAATTCAAGCATCAAGAGCTTACAAACCTTGCAGAAAACTTAAAGCCGTCTCTAGAAGCCGAGCAACAAGCTATTTCTCAGATTGATAAAATGAGAGGTAGTTTTACCGATGTAGCTCAAACTATGGACGCTGCAAGTGCTATGGCTATTTTAGGCTCAGGACAAGAACAATTAGCTGCTCAAGAGCAAAAAGTATTCGCTAGTGTAATGGATAAGGAATTTCAAGCGGATGTAATGCGTGTTCAAGATGAACAAAGGCAAAGAGACATGATTGAAACCAGAAAAATGGAAGAACTTCAGTCTTTAAAAGCTCAAGCTCAAGCAGGAAAACAAATGCAGGCATCTGCAATTACAGATTTTGCTTCTTTAGCCGTATCTGCTGGAACAGGACAAGAAATGGCACAAGCTGAAGCTGGTAAAACAGACCCTTCGGTTACAAGAGCGGCCAAAGCTGCTGCAAGAAGAGGCGCCACAGCACAGCAAATAAAATCAACGTATGACACTGGGGGTCAGATGGGGTTAAAACAATTAAACATTGGCACTGAAAATACAGGATTTTTAGGTGGCGGAACCAAAGTAGGAGGTTTTTTTAGAGATATTGGTCAAACAATAGGCGGATTTTTTAACTTTTAGAATCATATGGCATATTCAGGAGGCGTATATACAAAACCAATAGAATCTGGGCTGTCTGGTCTAGCAAATATATACTTGCAAGGAAAAATGCAGGTTATAAACATGCGAGCAAAGGTTAGAGAACAACGCTCAGAAGAATTAGCAGCATACGCAAAGGCTGCGTCAGAGATAGAGGCTACTAGTATTGCTGACGCTGATAAGCTATATCAATCAGCAGCAAATCAGTTGCGCGATAAAGCTGTTTCAGCTCATAACAGCAACATACTTGGACTTACAAGCCGTAGTTATGCTACTGCACAAGTAAACAATTACACATCACAAGCCTCTCAGATAGCGAATGCAACTAAAATAGTCGCTGATAAGGTTGAGGCTATAGATAAGGGAATAGCAGATGGTAAGCTAGACCCATTGTCAAAAGCAAGATACCTAAGAAGTTGGTTTACAGGTAAAAATCAAAATCAAATGGTTTTAAAAGTTCCTGACGGCCAAGGAGGGTATGTAAACGTTCCAGGACAAGAACTTATAACTACAGAGTTTGACGATGACACTAATAAAGTAAACTACAGAAAATCATTTAACTACGTTGACCCAAATACAAATAAAATAGAAGTCGCAACAAGAATGGCTCCTGTTGGAAGCTTATCTGATGTAAACCCATCTCTTTTACAGCGTTTTGATTCTAATGACAACGTCAAAGAGTTTGTCGGAACTATAGGAAACTCTAGAGAGGTTTCCATGGTTAGAGGGGAGCCTGCTGGAGACATACAATATAAAGGGGCTTTTAGATTGGGAGAATCCGATGTTTTTACAAGAATTATAGCTCCAGAAGCTCTTAAAGATGTTGCAAGTAGAATTGAAATGGAGCTAAACAGTTTAGCTTCAGATGATGTTACTGTTATGAGTTTTTTATCACAAGAGTTTGGAGCGCGGGCTATTGGAGACTAAGGATTTAATGGATTAAAATCTCAAGATGAAATAAACAAGCTTTTTGGTCCTACAGTTGTATTGGGTGAAGACGGGAAGCCAACTGGTCAAACTATACCAAAAATATATGACGAACTTGGCAATCAAGTTCAATTTAAAAACACATACCAAGTAGAAGACCCTCCAGGAAGCGGTCAGATGAAAGAATTCATAATGGACCCGACTACGTTTCAACTAAATGAGTTCGGTATTGAGCAAATAAGTGACGACCAAAGAAATCTTTTCAAGGCTATTATGAGAGATAAATACCTTAAAGCAATGAATGTTAAGGTTGACGACTACAGAGAGAGAGATAGATTGCCAAGAACATCAACTAAAACTCCCAAGAATATACTTGGAGGAGCGTTTACATACCAAAAAACAGTTGATGGAGTAACGGAATTTTATCAAGGTGATTACGATTATTTCTCTTCTATAGCATCAAGAAACTTTTATACGGAACTACAAGATTCTGATAAAAGGGACTTAATAAATAGAGAAATTCAATCCAAAGGGTATTATGCTGGAGCTAAACAGTTGAACTCCAGAGAACAAACTTTCTTGAAGCCTGATAGCAAGTATAGCCCAGTTCAACTATCTAGTGAGATATCTCAGGTTATTAAGGATTCTGGTTTCAAAATTACATCCACAACTAACAAAAACATCGAATCCCCAACTACTTTTGTTGCAGTTGAAGAAGCAGTCAGTAAAGAAGAAGGTGGTGTACCAAGAATTAAATTTTTCTTTGCTGGAAAGGCTGTTGTTGCAAAAAGCTTATCTGATTACGAAATTAAATCAGGGAGTAAAGGGCAACAGGGCACTTCTTCTAGCGTTGCCCTTGAATTTAACGAACAGGGAGAGGTTGTTGAGACCCAGATGGCTTTATTCGACGAAGCTGACCACATGAAGCTTTACACTCAGATGTATGATAATAGTGATGAATTTAGAACTATCATGCAAAACCTTCAGTTTGACGAAAAGGCAAACAGCCCAGTTTTCGGGAAAAACAGTTACACCAAGGCTTTACTTGCTTACACTAAAAACATAACTCAATAATGATTGTGAACGAATCAAATACAGAACAGCAAGACGTTGAAATTAAAAATCAACCTCAGGTGGATGGTAACGGCTCTAATCAAGTCACAGACCCAGACCCGCCTATTGATGTAAACAAGGCTTTTAACTACTTCAAAAGTTCTTTAGAGGCGGCTGGAAAAAAAACAGATGAAAAACTTCTTTATAGCTACGCTAGTAGAAGCGACTTAAAAACATACATTAGAGAGTTTCATGTGTTGAATGGTCTAATGGAGACTTTGCCTAACGAACAAGAAGCGGATTCTATCTACAACAGTTGGATAGATAAATCTTTCGTTGAAAAAAAAAATCAAGTCCAGACTTCTTTGGACGACTTTTCAAGCCAACCAAACATTGTTACAGATTCGGAACAACAATCCACTTCTGGAGATGGAGCTTCTTCATCGGACTACATTTCAACAATAACTCTTAGCGAAGAGGAATTAAACCGAGAAGGGTATACTAGAAGCGAAGAACTTGTTGCGTATGACTTTGATTCATGGAAAAACGAAATTTCTGTCAAGGGAGTTGGCGGTTATATTAACGAGCAAAAGTATTTAAGTAACGTAGTCAACAATATACCGCAAGGCGTGTTTAATATGTCTGAAAGAGACGCATCTATCACCCTTAACAACGTACTTCGTAATTACGGAATAAAAGTTAACGAAAGTGGGTTTACAGAAAATGAATTAGAAATAATTCTCCCAGACGGCACAAAACAAACTCATAGACTATTTACAGACGGCTATAAGGCTCAGCTTAGAGCTTCAGGTCAAACAGATGAAGATATAGCTAAACTTGAATTAAAAAGGTTTGGTCAGATGAAAGATTTTTTGGTTGGTGTAAATAAAGACGGTCAAAAGATTTCGAATCCTGCTGTGATGGATGGTATGAATGATGTTTTTGCCAATAGTCAAAATATTGTTGCTGATGTTTACATGGAAACAAACAGGGCTTCATCATTGTTGAGTTCTGAGATTGAAGAATTAGCTGGATTCGTTAATATGTCTGCTGCTGATTTTTACGACAAAAATGGAGTGTTTAACTCCAATAAAGCTCTGATGGTTATAGACCAAATAAAACAATCACTAGACACCTCTGGAGAGTTAAATGAATACTTTAGCGATGAGGATGATATTAGTATGTTTGGCGGAGCTGAAATCATTAGAGCTAGAATGATAGCAAGAGCAGCTCAAGATAAAAAAGATTCAGACCAGCAAAGAGTAACAAAAGAACTTTATAAGAAGCTTGATGGGTATATTGAAAAGATATATTCTAGAAGGTCAGGCTCATCTAAAATGATTGGTAGTGCATTAGCAACTTCTGGTAGCTATGCAAACATAGACCTTTTTAACAAGGAGCTTATATCTAACCTTGGACAAGCTGGATTTGACCTTGGTGATATGCCAACAGACGGTATAAAGATAAACGGAATGGTTTCGTCTTTGAACACGCTTCAAGAAATAATTCTAGACCCGTCAGGAAGAAATGATGTTATAAGAGGCAAGATAAAAGTTGAGGTAGACCCAAGCCATGAGGCCTATGGATTTCTTTCTCCTCTTGTAAAGGGAGCTGCCAAGATACTTGAAAGAAACGAATCGTTTGACGAATCTACTGGCACCCTAGGAGCTTTTGGTGCTGAAATGAAAATAGCATATGAGTGGGTAGAAGATTTGGTTCAAGGTGTTGGCATAGGAACTATGGATGTAATGGCAAACATGGGAACCGCTATATCGGATATGTTCCAAATGGTCGGCATGGATAAATACGCCGCAGACTCAATAGTTTTTTCACAGTTTGGTATGCCCACCGCTGGAGGTCTTCCTAGTCCCGAACAAGTACAAATGCTTAAAGAAGAATACCTTCCTCTATTCGACACTGAGATATCTGACGCAAATAGCTTTGGTGAATTTCTTGCTCTTGCAAACCAACCATTAGCTCAATCGGTCCCATATTTTGCTGCTTATACGGTAAACCCTTACTTCGGATTAACTGTAACAGGGGTATCTACTTATGGTGGCACTTTAAGCGAATTAGAAGGCCTTAAACAAGCTGCGAACGAAGACTTGCAGGCTGGAGCTACGCTTACACAGTCTCAAAAAGACATCCTAAATATGAGCGATTGGGAAGCTAGGGGACTTGCTTTATCCAAGGCAGGCTCGGAAGTTCTTATAAATAGACTTTTCACTTTTAAATATTTTAAAGCAATGTCTGGGGCTAAAAACTTTAAGGGCCCAAAAACATTGGAAAACTCTAGAAAAATTGCTGAGGCTTTCTCTAAAACACATGGTCTAAGCACAAGAAAAAAAATTGCAAAGGTGCTTGGCGTAAGCCAAAAAGCTTTG
>Ga0228609_1000114_pt1 | contig 40867 bp, 33 predicted proteins | sample 10DmetaG_FD_190068 | JGI IMG/M metagenome (GOLD analysis project Ga0228609, IMG submission 190068) | Seawater microbial communities from Monterey Bay, California, United States - 10D | ecosystem: Environmental > Aquatic > Marine > Coastal | place: USA: California | collected 2016-11-10 | reverse complement strand
AACAGCGTTTGCCCAATCAAGAACAATAACTGGGACGGTTATTGATTCAGAATCACAGCCTGTAATTGGTGCTGTGGTTAACGAAATTGGTACCTCAAATGGTACAGTAACTGGTTCAGATGGATCCTTTAGCATTACATCTTCAGCTTCAAATGTTAAGTTGAAAATTAGTTATGTAGGATTTACTACTCAAACTGTTAATGTTGGGAGTCAAACCAATTTGAGTGTTAAAATGTCTAGCGATGAATCTTTATCTGAAGTAGTAGTAACTGCTGCAGGAGTCAAACGATCTTCTCGAAGTGTTGGTTATGCATTAAGTTCAGTATCTGCAAAAGAGATTACTGAAGGTGGTGACCGATCAGTTCTTAATGGAATGCAAGGGAAGGTTGCAGGTGTTACAATTAACTCAGCATCATCAAATCCTGGAGCATCTTCTCGTATTGTTATACGTGGTGTGCAGTCAATTTCTCAAGGTAATCAGCCTTTGATTGTGATTGACGGTGTGCCGATGACAAACAGCTCTGTTAACAGTACTAGCTTAAATGGAGGTTTTGATTTTGGTAACGGTTTAAATGCTGTTAATCCAGATGATATTGAGAACATACAAATTCTTAAAGGTTCATCTGCATCTGCATTGTATGGATCAAGAGCAGCAAATGGTGTAGTATTAATAACTACCAAAAAAGGATCAACGTCTAGTAAAGGTAAAAAAGCAATTGGTGTAGATGTTGGATTTGATGCGACATACAGTACGCCTCTTCGTTTACCAAATGTTCAAAATACGTATGGACAAGGATGGAGTGGTAATCACTGGCTAGATGAGAATGGTTCTTGGGGCCCTATTATGGATGGCAAGAAGCGAGTTTTCGGTCAGGAAGTTGATAATTCTCAATTACTTGCACCATATTCTCCATTAGAAGATAACGTAAGAGATTTCTTTGAACTCGGAACTAATTACAGAACTCATGTTGGTGTGAACGGTGGAGGAGAGAACAATAGTTTCTATGCTTCTTACTCAAATGTATCTCAAGATGGTATTATTCCAACAGATGCAGACCAATACACTAGAAATACAGTTGCATTTAGAGGAAGTCAAAACTTTGGTAAATTAACGGTTGATGGTTCTATTAACCTCGCAATGACCAATAGCCAGTTTGTTCCTTCTGGACAACAAGAAAATTCGGTATACAGAAATATCCTTGATATTCCTAGAAACATGAGTGTAATTGACATGGCTAATTATAAAGACAAGTTTTATAATATCAATGATTACTTTACTCCGTATGGTGTAACGAATCCATACTGGGCATTGAACGAAAATAAAAATGATTTCTCTTCTAATAAATTCTTTGGAGGTTTAACAGCCAAGATGGACATTATGGGAGACCTCAAAGGAGTTTACTCTTTTGGTTATGATATAGAGAATCACGATATCAGTAGATTTGAAGCAATTGCAAAACCTGTTGGTCCAAATGAGGATGTTAAAAATGATGGTTTCGTTTCTGAACAAACTATTGGAAACCAACAGTTTAATCATGATTTTAAATTATTGTGGAATAAAGATGTAAACAAGCTAATCAACATTGATTTGATTGGAGGGCTTAATTTAAATGAGAGAAGCTCTACAAGTTTATTCTCGTCTGTTTCAGCACTAGATATTGCTGGATTCTACAACTTATCAAATAGCCCAAGTACTCCATCTGTTGATCGTAACGACAACATGAGAAGACTAGTTGGTCTTTACGGTGTGGCTTCTGCCTCTTACAAAGATTATTTATATCTTAACTTGAGTGCAAGAAACGATTGGTCATCCACTTTACCACAAGAAAATAATTCATTCTTTTACCCTGCGGCTAACTTAAGTTTCGTATTTACGGATGTAGTTTCAGGTCTTCCTTCTTGGATGGGAATGGGTAAATTTAGAGTAGGTTATGGTTCATCTGGAAACGATGCACCGATTTATGTAATTAATTCTATTTATACTCAAGCAAGTCACTCTATGCCATTCAGAAATTTTGCTTATCCTTTAGCTACTGGTACAAATGCCTTTACTGCGGGTAACCGAATTAAGAACCCTGATTTACAGCCAGAGCTTACTAAGGAGTTAGAAATTGGAACTGATCTTTTATTTTATGATAACAGAGTAAGCTTAGAGTTTACCTATTATAATCGTGTAACTGAGGGTCAAATATTACAAGTACCTGTTTCGCCAGGTAGTGGAAGTAGCAACTTCTATGCAAATGCAGCAACAGTGGAGAATAAGGGTATTGAGTTAGCTCTTACTTATAAAGTTCTTAGAAACGAAAATGGTTTCAATTGGGCCATATCGGGTAATATGACTCGAAACAAAAATGAGGTGCTTGATCTAGATGACGCTTTAGATAGGGTTTCATTAGGAGGATTATCTACCACAGCTTATTACGCAATGCAAGGGATGCCAATTGGTGTTTTTGAAGGAAATACATATAAGTATTCTCCAGATGGTAAAGTAGTAGTTGATGAGAGCGGAGTTCCAGTTGTAGGTGACGAGAAAGAGATTTATGGTAACTCACAACGAGATTACATTATAGGTCTTAAAAACTCATTTAGTTACAAGCAATTTAGCTTAGGTATCTTATTAGATATTCGAAAAGGTGGGTTGATGTATTCAAATACGAAAAGTATGTTAAGTTGGACTGGTCATGCCATTACAACAACTTATAATGATAGAAAACCATTTATCGTACCTAATTCTGTAATTGAAGATGGTGTAGATGAAAATGGAGATCCAGTTTATGTTGAAAATACTACTCCAGTAGCCCCAGGTGTTATGCATGAGTATCATACTGCTGATGCACGTGATAGACAATTTGTATTTGATAAATCATATACCAAATTGAGAGAGGTTAATCTTACCTATAGACTGCCAAGTTCTATGTTAGAAAGCATGCCTTTTGCAGGTGCTTCAGTTAGTATAATTGGACGAAACCTATTGTTATGGACACCAGTAGAAAATCAGTTTATCGACCCAGAGGTAACTACTTTTGGTAATGGTAATCAAGCTGAATTTGGTGAGTTTGTAGCGAATCCTACAGCTCGTTCATTTGGTTTCTCACTTAAGTTTAACTTTTAATAAATAGAAAAATGAAAAAAATAAGTAATTATATATTAATAGGGGTTTTCGCATTGACTTTGTTCGGTTGTGAGAAATACTTGGACGTGAATACGGATCCAAATAACCCTCAAGATGTGACAGCGGATTTCATTCTTCCAGCTGCACAGACATCTGTTGCGATCACCATGGGTAACTCCTATTTTAACTTAGGTGGTTTTTGGTCTCAATATTATACGCAAAGCCCTACGGCTAGTCAGTATAAAAAAATGGAAGCATACAATTTGACCACAGACTTTTTTGATAGAGAATGGTCAGAAGCCTATGCTGGTGGTTTGAATGATTTAGAAATAATCCGTTCAAAATCAACTGTATCTGGAGATCATGCTTATTACTTAATAGCAACCTTGTTACAAGCATATACGTTTCAAATGCTTGCAGATTTGTATGATGATATCCCATTTTTTGATGCACTTAAAGGTGTGTCAGATGGTACTTTGAATCCAAAATTCGATAACGGTGCCGATATTTATCCAGTTCTTTTAGAACGAATAGATGAAGCAATGACTCGTTATCAAGATGCGGATGAAATAGGAATGGAACCAGGCGACAGAGATTTAATCTACGGTGGAGATTTAGATCAGTGGTTGAGCTTTGGTAATACGTTGAAGCTTAAAATGTACATGAGAATGTCCTATACTTCAATGGCTAACCCTACTGCTGTTCAAGATTTATTAACTGCGGGTAATTTTATTACGGCTGATGCTGCAATTACTCAATTTGGAGATGAGTCTGGAAAGAGAAATCCTTTTTATGATGTTCAATATGATTTCCTTTCTGGAGTTAACCAACGAGCATCAAAAACATTGTTTGGTTATTTAGAAGATAACGAAGATCCACGTTTAGCTGCGATTTATAATGAGTCATCAGCTGGTGGTCAAAAAGGTCATCCTCAAGGAGACTACGATAATCTGGATGTTAAAGGAACAGACTTATCTGAGCCAAATATTTCAGCAACAACACCAGTATTTTTAATGACGCTAACAGAGCGAGATTTCCTAATAGCAGAAGCAGAAGTAAGATATAATGCTGGAGCAGGTGCTCAGGTAGCTTATGAATCAGGTATTGCTAATTCATTATTGCTTCATGGTATCGCTGGTGCAGATTCTATTTATCAAGCTGGAGGTGTATATGAGTATGCAGCTACGGGTGATGTAGAGTCAGACATTGGTCAGATAATGATGCAGAAGTGGGTGGCTATGGACAATGTAAATAACCTTGAAGGGTTTTTTGAAATGAACAGAACACACTATCCTCCGCTAAGTGCTGCTCCAAAAGGAACGGAAGGTGCGGTAGGAGAACTGACTACCTCATTTGCATCGATATTGCCAGAAGGTAAAACTCCAAAAAGATTATTCTTACCAGATGTAGAAATTCAGAGAAATAGCTCTGGGGTAACGCAAGTTTCAAATATTTATACCAAAGTTTGGTGGGATAAAAAGTAAAATTAATAACTATTAAAAAAATCATGAAAAAAATAAAAATAATAACACTAGCATTGGTTGCTTTCGTCTTCTCATCTTGTGAGAAAGAAACAACAACTGGTGGCTTATCGCAGGTGACTAACTATCCTATCATTACAGTGGATGGGGCAAATCCGATATTTCTTCCAAAGGGTACTGCATTTGTAGAACCAGGGGTAACGGCAACCGAGGATGGAGCTGAAATAGATGTTGTAACTTCAGGAAGTGGTGCTTATCGCGGTGGTGCTGCGGTCAATGAAGAAATGCCAGACCGTTATGATGTAGTTTATACTGCAACCAATAAAGATGGATATGATGGCACAGCTGGGAGGACAGTATATGTAATTGAGACTGGAGATATGGTTGATAACATTGCTGGTCTGTACAAATCAACAATTGTTAGAAATGGGGAATCTAAATTTAGCGATTTAGGATACGTAATTGTGTACAAAAATGATGATGGAACATACGGAATGTCATGTGCTATAGGTAGCTATTATGAAAATGGTGTTGGTTACGGAGCAACATTTAATGCTCCTGCTACAATCGAAGCCAATGATATTGCTTCGAATGATTTCACATTTGCACCTACGAGCGTAACGTATGCTGGTTGGCCTTGGGCTATTAACATTACTGACATGGTAGTTGATGCAGGAGCAAAGACGATCACTATGACATCAGTGTGGGATGCTGGCTACACTTTTGAGGTCACTTTAACACAAGTAGAAATTTAATTATTAAAGAAGAAATATCATGAAATTAAATAAAATCACATTAATATTAACTTTTGGTCTCGCTCTAGCTGCATGCCAAGAGGAATACGAAACAGAATTAATACCTGGAAGCAGTCTTTCGGGTGAATGGTATACTCAAACTATGGTTGATGGGAGCGTAGTTCTTGGTCACGAAAAAATCACAACCTATAATACTGCAGCAGCAGATGGTTCTGAGATTTGGGTAGATGACCTAGAACATATTTGGCCGGTTAAGGCTAAAATACCCGCATCTCCAGGGTCTAACTCATTTGCTGGAATGGGAGACAATATCATGGCTCCAATATATAGCTATGATACAGCTGATATAGCAGAACCTTACGATTCTATCACTGAAACGTTTGAAGGTTATCACACCATGGATGTGTTAGAAGGTAAGATTATTGCTGACGCAGGTCATTCTAAGACAGGTGTTGTCACAGATAGCATCTATATTAAGGCAGTATTTAGTGATGATCCAGGCACTGAATATGAAATGGTTGGTCATCGTAGAACAGGTTTTGTAGAGGACGATTATTAATCTATTTTAGATTATAAAATTCACATAAAAGTGGGCCAAAATTGGCCCACTTTTTTTTTGATTCTCATGTTTTTTTTGTCATTCTTTTAATACACTTCAGATTATCATGTGGATACAATGGGTATTACTACAGGTAAAATCCTACTAAAAATTGTCATATTGCAGGAGTTTAACTAAATTAAAAATTATAAAAAGATGAAAAAAACAATTTTATTATTAGCCGCAGTAGCATTTGGATTTACATCATTTGCTCAAAAGCCATCAGAGGGTAACATCCTTACTGAGGCAAACTTTAGCCTTAACGAATGGAACAATGAATTCACTCTACCTAGCCTTCGTGTCAGATATTTTATGGCAGATGATATGGTTTTTAGAGCAGATTTAAATGTAAGTGGAAACAGTACAACGAATAACTTTTTAGAAAATGCAGACGGAACTGGAGGATCTGGAGAGCAAAAAATTACTGATTCATACTTAGGTTTAAGAGTGGGTATTGAAAAGCATTTCGCAGGGAATGATAAATTCTCTCCATTTATGGTAGGTGCTATTGGTATTGGCTTTGGCTCAAACAATGAAGAGTGGACTGATTACAACGGTTTTACTGGAGGTTACCAGTCAGGTGTGACTGCCGCAGTTGAGAATGGTAGTACAGGTTTTCAGATTGGTGCTGGACTTGGTGCCGATTATTGGGTAACTAATTCATTCTACATGGGTATGGAATTCGGTATTGGGTACGGTGTAGACAACTACAAAGAAGGAACTGCTGAACAAACGGGTATTGCAGGACAACCAGCAAAGCAAGTAACAGCTGAGCGTTCTGTAGGAGGATATAGTTCCGGGATGTTTAATACAGGATTTAGAGTAGGTTTCGTATTGAAATAATTTAAGTACTACTATAATAATTTGAAGGGGGCAACGTTTTGTTGTCCCTTTTTTTGTTTTAGTTCAGTACTTAATACACACGTTTTTGGGTTCTGTGAAGAATCGGAGTGCTTCCCAGCCCCCTTCTCTACCAACACCACTGTTTTTCATTCCACCGAATGGAGTTCTTAAATCACGCTGCAACCAACAGTTTACCCAGATAATTCCACTTTTGATTTGTTCAGAACAGCGATGAGCCTTACTTAAGTCTGATGTCCAAATGGTTGCAGCTAGACCGTAGTCATTGCTATTAGCCAGTTCGATGACTTCTGCCTCTGTATCAAAAGGCTGTATTGTCACTACTGGCCCAAAAATCTCTTCTTGATTTGTTCTGCATTGTTGATCCAGTCCTTCTATAATAGTTGGTCGTATATACCATCCGTCACTCAAATCTCCGTTAAGCTTAACAGGTACGCCACCCGTGAGAATATTGCCTCCTTCTTTTTTAGCTAGTTCAATGTAGCTTAGGATTTTTTCATAATGGGGTTTACTAACGATTGCTCCCATACGTGATTCATCCTCCAAGGGATTACCCACAATCATTTGATCTGTTCGAGCAACAAACTCTTTTTTGAATTTTTCATAGATACCTCGTTGCACAAGAATACGAGACCCACATAGACAGATTTGTCCCTGGTTGGCAAATGAACTATTAAGTGATGTTCGGATAGCTGCATCAAAGTCACAATCATCAAATATGATGTTGGGATTTTTACCCCCTAATTCCAAACTCATCTTTTTAAATTTTGGAGCCACAATGGAAGCAATATGTGCACCTGTAGATGTACCTCCAGTAAACGATACCAAGTCGATTTCATTACTTGATATGATTGAGTTGCCAGTGCTGATTCCAAGTCCATGAACAATATTCAAGACTCCTGGAGGTAGTCCAATTTCGAGACATATCTCTGAAAGTAGGTATGCAGTCATGGGAGTGATCTCTGATGGTTTTGCTACAACGGTATTACCAGCAGCCAGTGCAGGAGCAATTTTCCAAGAAAAAAGATACAATGGAAGATTCCATGGTGATATACAAGCTGCCACACCAACGGGTTTTCTGAGCGTAAAGTTGATCATACCTTCTGATGTGTGATGACTTTCGGAGGCATAATGCTGGATAGCAGTAGCGTAAAATTTAAAGTTGTCGCGTGCTCTAGGTATATCTACAGCTTTTGCCAACTTTAATGGTTTTCCATTGTCGATAGATTCTGCTAATGCAAGTTTATCTAGTCGATCGTTAATGCCATTTGATATCTTTTCAAGCCAATGTGAACGCTCTGAATTTTTAAGTTTTGACCACGAGGGAAATGCATTTTTGGCACTTTCAATAGCTGTTTTTACGTCTTCCTCGTTTGAGTCTGGGATAAGTGAATATACCTGACCAGTGGCGGGGTTATAATTGTCAATATAGCTATTGGAGTTTGGACCTACCAGTTTGCCATTAATGTAGTTAGCAATTTTATTCATACGTTGGTTTAACAAAAATAATCAAGCTGACGATATCCTTATTTATTTTGAATTCTTAACCTTTGTAGTGAACGTCGAAAACAATGATCTTAATTTGACTAAACTTTATAAATAATAACAAACACTTGGTACTATGAATCTATTTATTTCCAATATTGATTATAAAATTGATGAAGATGAACTCAAAAGCATTTTTGAAAAATTTGGTAAGGTAAAATCTATAAAAATATTAGTTGATCCAGAATCAAATAAGTCACTTGGTTATGGCTTTGTGAAAATGGGAAGCGAATATGAAGGTCAAAAAGCTATTATCCGATTGAATAATAAGCTCTTTAGGAAACGAAAGCTATCCGTCCAAGAAGCAAGACCAAAGCCACCAAAAATAAATCCAAATCAAGTGAGTGAATCTAATTTGTCAAAAGCAGTTGAGTCTAAGACAATCACAAAACGAAAAAGAAGGCGAATGATTGTGGATTGATTCTAGGGTATGATCGTACCAACACACTCGCCAAATCCTACTCTTACGTCGTCTTTTTGACACCAAGCACGAATGGAGATCGAATCTCCATCTTCTAAAAAGGTTCTAGTTTTATTATTTTTTAATTGGATGGGTTCTTTTCCCCCTTGGCTAATTTCTATCAAGCTACCATAACTATTGGCGTCTCTTCCAGATATTGTCCCACTAGCCATTACATCACCTACATTTACGTTACAGCCATTCACCGTGTGATGGGCAAGTTGTTGAGCCATATTCCAGTACATAAATTTAAAATTACTTCGGCTAATTATAGATTCTTCGTCTTCTTTTGGAGTAATCCCAACTTCTAGTTTAATATCGAAATTTTTATTTCCCTCATACTGAAGGTAGGGCAAAACAGGTGGATTTTGCTCAATACTTTCACAACGGAAAGGTTCAAGTGCTTCCATTGTAACAATCCAAGGAGATATGGTACTTGCAAAATTTTTGCCTAAAAAAGGTCCTAATGGTACATATTCCCATCCTTGAATATCTCGAGCACTCCAATCATTAAAAATGACTTTACCAAAAATATGGTCTTCTGCATTTTCTACTGAAATGGACTCTCCTAATTTAGTTGGTGATCCAATGATATATGCCATTTCTAATTCAATATCTAGTCGCTTTGAATGGCCAAAACTTGGGATTTCAGCAGTTGGAGGTTTCATCTGACCTTGAGGCCTCTTGATGGGAGTTCCACTAACAACAATACTACTGGCTCTTCCATGATAGCCTACAGGGATATGCCTCCAATTGGGGAGTAATGGCTCACTATTTGGTCTAAATAACTTTCCAAGGTTCGTGGCATGCTCTATACTACTGTAAAAGTCAGTATAATCACCAATTTTAATAGGAAGACACATTTGAGCATTAGTCCTATCAACGAGGATCTTATCTCTATTTTCGTACAACTCACCTTGAGAAGTAAGTTCAGATGTGATATATTTTCGGAGTGATGACCAAGCAGACTTACCACAACTAATGAAGTCATTTAAAACTGTTGATTCAAAAACAGTACTATTAAAATCCAAGTCTTTGAATAAACCACATTTAGCTGCGGTGTTCAAGTCAATAATTTGATCTCCTATTGCAATTCCAGCAGTTGGTCTTCCATCTCTAACAAAAATGCCATAGGGCAAATTATGAATGGTAAAATCTGAGTTGTTGGGTATGGTTATCCAGGTATTCATATTTTTTAATATTTAAATTCGAAGGTAATAAACAGATGGTTAAATTATAAACATCTCAAATAACAATATTGACAATTCTGCCTGGTACTACAATTACTTTTTTGGGAGAATTGCCATCTAACCACTTCAATACTACCTCATTTTGTAAAACTTGAGACTCAATATCCTCTTTACTCATATCAATTGGGAATTCCATGTTTGTCCGAGTTTTTCCATTGATGGATATAGGGTATGCTTTATTTTTTTCAATAACATGATTCTCATTAAAAACAGGCCATTGAGCATTCCCAATAAATCCTTCGTGCCCTGTAGAATTCCATAATTCCTCTGTTATGTGTGGAGCGAAAGGATTCAATAGGATTAATAAATCCTTTAAAATGTAGAGCGACTTACACTTTTGGCTACTTAGTTCATTGACGCAAATCATAAATTGAGATACAGATGTATTTAAGGATAGATTTTCAATATCTTCTGTGATTTTTTTAATGGTTTTGTGAAGTGTTTTCAGGGAATCTTTATTTGGCTCTGAATCGTCCCATTGGGGTTGATGATCCATGCCGTAAAAGAGCGACCATAATTTTTTAAGAAATCGATGAGTCCCATCAATTCCCTTTGTACTCCAAGGCTTACTATCCTGAATTGGACCAAGAAACATTTCATAAAGTCGGAGTGTGTCTGCTCCATATTGTTCACAGATCTTATCTGGATTAACTACATTAAATTTTGACTTGGACATTTTTTCTACTTGTGATCGAAGTTTTAATGCCTCGTTTTGTCCAAATAATTTTTGTCTATCAATCCCAGCAAATCGACTATCTTTTTGCTGTAAAATTTCAAAGTTCTCTTGCGTTATCATTCCATCTTTTGAAACATATTCGACAGGTACATGAAGCTCTCTGTTGCCTAAATTAAGAAGTTGACTTTCTCCTTGAATCATCCCTTGATTTACAAGTTTTTTGAATGGTTCATCAAAGGTTAGAAAGCCTCGATCAAATAAAAATTTAGTCCAAAATCTACTATAAAGCAGGTGACCTGTAGCATGTTCTGTACCTCCAATATATAAGTCCACTTGGTTCCAATAGGCTAGACTTTCTTTGCTAGCAAAAGTATGCTCATTTCTGGGGTCCATGAATCGTAAAAAGTACCAGCTACTTCCGGCATAACCAGGCATAGTATCTGTTTCCCTGAGGCCATTATCGGTATTTACCCAATTGGAGTTGTTAGCCAACGGGCTTTCGCCAGAACCAGAGGGTGCATAGCTTTCTACATCCGGGAGTTCCACAGGTAGGTTTTTATCGATAGTAGGGATGTCATTTTTGTGAATGATAGGGAATGGTTCACCCCAATATCGCTGACGACTGTATCCAGCATCTCTTAATTTGAATTGAATCTCTTTTTCCCCAAAATTCCGTTCTTCGGCCAGTTGAATGATGGCTTGCATAGCCTCTTTTACATTCAATCGGTCAAAGTTTTCGCTATTCATTAGGACACCATTTTTTGAGTCGTAGCTATTTTCTTGAATATTGATTTCTTCTGCATTAGGGTCATTTATGACTTGAATAATGTCGAGTCCAAATTTTTTTGCAAATGCATGATCTCTTTCATCATGAGCAGGTACAGCCATGATGGCTCCAGTGCCATAACCACTCAGTACATATTCAGAAATATAAATTGGGATGTCTTTGTTTGTGAATGGATGTATGGCGGATGCTCCAGTGAAAACACCAGTAACGGATTTATCTTTTTTACGCTCTAACTCACTCTTGTTACTGGCAATCTTTACATACGCATCAATATCTTCTTTTTGATCAAATGTAGTAATAGAATTAACCAAAGGGTGATCAGGTGCCAGAACCATGAAGGTGCATCCAAAAATGGTGTCTGGTCGAGTAGTAAACACCTCTATATTTTCACTGTGTTTTTTTACTTTGAAAGAAATTCTAGCTCCGATACTTTTACCAATCCAGTTTCGTTGAGTTTCTTTGATGCTATCACTCCAATCAATTTTTTTCAATCCAGATAATAGTCTATCTGCATAGGCAGTTATTCGAACATACCATTGCTTCATTAACTTCTGACTCACAGGATAACCACCACGCTCTGAAAGTCCATCTTTGACTTCGTCATTTGCTAAAACGGTGCCCAGTTCTTCACACCAATTTACAGTAGTTTCTTTTTGAAAGGCGAGACGGTAATGTTGGAGAATACGTTCCTTTTCTTGAGCGGTTTTGTCTTCCCATTCGACCGAGGTGAAGGGTTCAGTTTTATCTCCTTTGTGAACAACATTTACATTTCCTTCAATTTCGAAAATAGAAATCAAAGAGTCAATACTTTCAGCTTTATCTGTTTTCTCATTGTACCAAGATTCAAATAATTGAATAAAAATCCATTGTGTCCATTTATAATAAGAAGGGTCAGTAGTTCTAATTTCTCTTTCCCAATCATAACTAAAACCTATTCGATTTAGTTGTTCTTTGTATTTTTTTAGGTTAATATCTGTAGTGACCTTTGGGTGTTGTCCAGTTTGAATAGCGTATTGTTCTGCAGGAAGACCAAAAGCATCAAAACCCATTGGATGGAGGACATTGTATCCGTTAAGTCTTTTGTATCTACTGACAATGTCACTTGCAATGTATCCCAAAGGATGACCCACATGCAGTCCTGCACCACTAGGATAGGGAAACATATCCAAGGCATAAAACTTTTGCTTTGTTAAGTCAATTTCAGATCGATAAATATGGGACTCAGCCCATTTTAATTGCCATTTATCCTCGATAGATTGAAAATTGTAGGTACTCATACAGTATTGGAATGCCACAAAAGTAAGAGAACTCATAGCATTTGGTTTATTAAAAGTGGTATCAATACAATTTGATGTTATTTTTGTCAAAACAATTTAGCAATTGCAATACAATAGAACACGTTATGGCTCATAAAAAAAGTAGTAAAACAGAATCAACGGATCATTCAAATCAACAATTTGTTTTTAATAAAACGAATTATCAATTAATGCTAGCAGGACTACTTACAATCATTATCGGTTTTGTATTGATGTACGGCAAAGAAGATATCTATGACTTTAGAAAAACTACATTGGCCCCAATCGTGGTTATTTTAGGATTTGTTATTGAGATTTTTGCAATAATGAAAAAGCCAAAAAAATAATAAATGAGTTTTTGGGAGTCTATTATCCTTGGCATTGTTCAAGGTTTGACAGAGTTTTTACCCGTTAGCAGTAGCGGTCACATTGAATTAGGTAAAGCCATTTTTGACATTAATGAGAATGAAGCGGGGTTATTATTTACAGTTACCCTCCATTTTGCAACTGCTCTCAGTACAATTATTGTTTTTAGGAAAGATATTCTCGAATTAATTAAAGGAATTTTTAAGTTTAGGTGGAATTCTGAAACAAAATTTGTTTTCTTTATTGTCCTTTCAATCATACCTGCAGCATTTGTGGGGTTATTCTTTAAAGACTATATCGACGGATTTTTTAGCGGGAATATTATACTTGTTAGCTTCATGCTAATCTTGACTGGAATACTTCTTTTCTTGTCTGATAAATTAAGTCGAAAAGATGGCTTGGTGAATACTAAAAATGCTTTGTTGTTAGGTGCTGTTCAAGCCATTGCTATATTGCCAGGAATAAGTAGGAGCGGAAGTACTATTGCAGTAGCAGTCTTGTTAGGTATCAATCGTGAGCGTGCAGCTCGATTTAGTTTTTTAATGGTTTTACCGTTAATCTTTGGAGCAATGGCAAAAGAAATAATGGATTTTTCATCCATAGAATCTAATGTGTCTAGTTCATCCATTGATATGACCATCATTGCAGGATTTTTAGCTGCTCTAGTTTCTGGAATTTTTGCCTGCAAATGGATGATCGCGATTGTAAAACGAAGTAGGCTTGTATATTTTGCTTATTACTGTTGGCTAGTCGGATTAATTGGATTGATATACCAATTCATATAAACTCTTAAAGAAATCTAATTTAGATTTTCATCTGGTATAAGTAGTACGGTATCAATATTTGCATAGCCGATTTCTTCTGTTCTCAATAATCGAAATGTAAAGTAGCCACTGATGCTTCCAAAATCCTCTGATATTGGACACCATGATTGGTAGGAATAACTTTCTCCTGGACTTAAAATAGGCTTTTCACCAATCACTCCTTCTCCTTCAACTTCTCTTACACCTAAAACACCATCTGTAATAAACCAATGTCTCCTTGTTAATTGGACTTCTTCTACGCTTGTGTTATAAATAGTCACGTCATAACTAAACACGTGTCGTGCACCAGGAATCTTGTGATCTTTCTGATGTTGTGGGATCATCCTTACCTTGATTTGGTGATTTAAGTTTAGCTTATTTTCCACTCCTTTTTTTAACTTGGTACAAGTTAAACACATGATGCCCAATTATGTTGGAAGATAACTAACAACTTATAACTTTGTTATTATAGAGCATGAGCGTTTCATCATCTAATTTAATTAATAAAGCAGTAGAGCATCTTTCACGTTTTCCTGGGGTTGGAAAGAAAAGTGCGTTACGTATGGCCCTTTTTCTTCTTAAAAGATCAGAAGGTGAGACAATTGAATTAAGTGAGGCTCTACTCAAAATGAGAACCCAAATTCAATATTGCGAACAATGCTTTAATCTGAGTGATGGTCCTTTGTGTAATGTGTGCAGTTCCCCGTCAAAAGATACTTCCACTGTTTGTATTGTTAAAGATTTTCAAGATGTAATAGCCATTGAAAATACGGGGCAGTACAATGGGCTTTTTCATGTGTTGGGAGGGTTGGTATCGCCAGTAGATGGGATAGGCCCAAGTGATGTGAAAATACCCGAATTATTGTCTAGAGTTAAGGAGAATGATATCAAAGAAGCTGTTATTGCTCTGAGTTCAACTTTAGAAGGAGATACAACGGAATATTATATCGCAAAAAAATTACGAGATCTAGGTGTGCAGGTTAGTACGCTGTCAAAAGGTATTGCCGTAGGAGGAGAGTTGGAGTATGCAGACGAAATAACGTTAGCTCGATCAATCAAGAATCGAGTAATTATTGATAATTAAATCTATTTATTCGCTCGAACTACATAATAAGAAGCGGTTACAAAAAAATTCCGAATAAACGGAATCGAACTAATTAATTTCAGTTGTTTTTTTGGCTTAATCCCAAATTTAGTTTCGTAGTTTGGGTTAAATAAATAATCTGTCTTCTTGAGTATTTGGTAATTATTTGTCTTGAGTATTCGGTTTAGTCTGTCAATGGTAATTCTAGTGTCGTATATTTCTAGCATTCCTTTAATCTTAGTTTCACTCTCACCAATTATACGAAGAAGCCACTTATATAAGAATCTTGGTAAAATATGAAAGTAGGGTAATTTAGAGAAAAACTTGTTTTTGAGTAATTGTTGGTGGCCACCAAATGGATTATACCAAGGGGGAAAACCGATAAAGTAAAGCCCATTTGGTTTCATGAAATCACGACATCTATTCATGAATTTTTCTTGGTTTGGGATATGTTCAATGACATCTCTACTGATTATAATATCAAACTCTTCTTGAGTTTTGGTGTCATATATATCCTCAGCAACTAGCTCTAAATTTTTGAAATTTGGATGATTAGCGTGGTATAATTTCCCATTTTCAATTCTTCCTTCGGAGATATCTATACCCACTACTCGTTTACATCCTAGGTCTAAAAAGGGCTCAAGGTTTCCCGCCTCACCACAACCGATTTCTAATACCGAAGTGTTTTCGTCAATTTCAATCAAATCTTTTAAGTATGGAATAACATACTTGCTCGTAGTTAGAGCTTGTTCTTTGAAGTATCTTTTTCGATCAGAGTGTCTCGCTTGCATGAGTTATGAGGTCAATTTTTAGTTTTTGTCTTTAGGATTTTGATTTTTATTAGTGTTGTTTTTATTCACTTTATGATTGTTAGCCTTGTTTTTTGGTTTATTAAACCTTCGGTTTTTATTGCCACTCTTATGACCTCTTTTTTGATTGGATTTTTTGTTTTTGTGATCCATTCTAGTTAGATCATTTTCACCGAGCAGGTCATCCTTATATTCTAGTGTTTTGAATGCGATTTCGGCACCTTTAGCAGTATCACTAAGCGTTAAAGGTGTTTTTCCTTTTTTATTGAGGGATATAATCTCGTTTACTCGTTCTAGGTTAAGCGGAATCCAATCAAAGCTTTTCTCATAACAATACCAGGCTGTTCCTTTTAGAATATCGATTTTTTTCAAACTAGCTAATCCTGATTCTGTTTTGAGTTTAACTTTTTCATTTGGGAATGACTTTAAGGCCTCATGATAAGTCTCCAGTTCATAGTTTAGACAGCATTTCAATCTTCCACATTGTCCACTAAGTTTAAGCATGTTAATGGATAAGTTTTGAGTTTTTGGTGCACCCATACTGACTACTTTATAATCTGTAAGCCAAGTACTACAACACAATTCTCTTCCACATGACCCAATACCCCCTAGTCGAGATGCTTCTTCTCGATAACTTACTTGGAGCATTTGTATTCTACTTTTGAATTCGGAGGCATATCGTCTGATGAGTTCTCTAAAATCAACTCGACCTTCAGAGGTGTAATAAAATGTAATTTTTTTGCCATCACCTTGATATTCGATATCACTAATTTTCATTTTAAGTCGAAGTTGAAGAGCGATTGTTCGAGCTTGTTCTAATGATTTCTGCTCGATTGCCTTAAATTTTTCATACTTTTCAATTTCATCCTTGTTTGCGATACTTCTTATAGTTCGCATTTCTGAGTTGTTCTCATCAACTCCATGTTTTTTCAAGTGAAGTTTTACAAGCTCACCAGCAAGTGAAACCTCGCCAACGTCATAGCCTATATCTGAATCTACGATTACTTTGTCTCCTGTATACAACTCAAGGTGATTGACATTCTTATAAAATTGCTTTTTACTTCCTTTGAATCGTACTTCAACAATATTAAATGGCTCGTAATCTTCGGGCAGTACCATGTCAGTAAGCCAATTATAGACATTCAGTTTATTACAACTTCCAGTGCTGCATGCTCCATTATTCCCGCATCCAGGACTATGACTGCCATTATTATTTCCACAACTTCCACATCCCATACTGATTGACTTTTTCTTTATTTTGATGGACTACCATTTTGCAGTAATTCCATATAGCCTCAAATATATCATAAAATAAAAATTACTTTCGGATAAAGTGGTACCTAATATTAATAGATAGGTTGAATAACGCTATTTTGGGGTTCGCATTCCGTTGTAAATGATAAATGACTTCATTAATCTGAGTGTATATTTTTTCAATAAAAAAGGCATTTAAGGTGGAACTCAACTTTTGGATAAAATCTACTTGACTACTTTCAGCATTGATTGTATAGTTGTCTATAGTTTGGTGAAGCATGCATTCTCTGAGTACACCAATTCCATGTGTTAAAAATAGCTGAATCTGATTTTTGCCCATCGCATGAAGTTTATCAGAGATATCACTTACCGATTTAAGATCATTTCTATAGCATGCTAACATCCAATCTCTGAATAATGACCCATAATCATTTGAGTTATTCTCTATTAAGTTAGTTGCCATTCTTAGATTGCCAGCAGACAATCGAGCAATCTGCTCCAAACTTGATTTTTCGAGTCCATACTTTGTATCTAAAAATGCGTGAGTTTCTTTATAAGAATAACTGGGTATTTTAGTAAGTTGTGTTCTGCTTGTAATCGTGGGTAGTAGTTGTTGTGACTGTTCTGCAACTAAAATAAAATAGGTCTTCTGAGGTGGTTCCTCGATGAGTTTTAGCAAGACATTACTTTCTTTCTTCAAATACTCGGGCATCCAAATAATAAGAGTTTTTGCCTCACCTTCATAGGGTTTTAACGAGAGACGAGATAGAATGCTCCGAGTTTCTTCACGTGTAATATTAGGTGTTTTGTTACCGTCTTTTGCAATGGCTTCCATCCAGTCTGTTGTATTAAAGTACATCGACGAAGCATTGATTTCCCTCCATTTTTCGATATGTTGGGTGCTTATTTCTTTACTTGCTGAAACAGGATACGTAAAATGCACATCTGGATGTGAATGACTGCTGATTTTACGACATGAACTACAAATACCGCAAGAATCTGTGAGTGTACGTTCTGTGCAATATATGTATTGTGTAAGAGCTATGGCAAGACCTAACTTACCACTTCCCTCATTTCCCAAAAATAGTTGTGCATGAGGGAGTCTGTTATTTTCAACATTTCGGATTAATTGTTCCTTAATTTTTTGATGACCATATACCTGAGCGAATTGCATTTCTAATCTAGTTTACTTTTGGTCTTTTTTAGGAAATTCTTTTCGAAACCATAAAAATATGCTCAAACCAATCAGTAAGTATATTAAGCTACCAAACGTCATAGCGAGCATAGATCCTGTTTGAAATGTTTTTGGCGAAAATTCAAATCGGATAGTATGTTTTCCTGCAGGCACTTTAAGACCTCTTAATAAGTAGTTCAATCGAAATTGATCAACGGGCTCATTGTCAATATAGGCATTCCAACCTTTGTCATAAAACACTTCTGAAAAAGCTACATTATTTTCTGTTTTTGATGAATAGGTGTATTCTAATCTTTCTGGATGGTATGAGGATAGAGTTATACTCGCAGTGCTATCTTCAATAGAATTAGTACTGATTAAATCTGCATACTCTTTCTCGACAATAGCCTGAGTTTTGGTATTAATTTTTGGTAATTGAAGAATAGCACTATCTGCATTTTCAACGATATTGACTTCATTTACAATCCAGGCATTTCCGTTAGCGTTTGGGTTAATGCCATACCGAGGTTCTCCTCCTTGTTGATTGGGATAGATGTAATACTTCATGTTTAGCATATCAAAAATCCCATTATTAATAACTCTACCAGCTCTTAAATCATCCATCAAATGCCAATCCCACAAATCTTGGAATCTTCTAATTTTTGCAGCACTGTAGCCTCCAATTGATTTGTGAAAGTAAGCACATCGATTGCTATTTAATGTACTTTGGGTAAGATCCAAAACGCGATAATAGGTTTTGTCTTTTTGTATTTCCAAATCCACAGCGTATGGGGTGAATGGTTGCTCTAAGGCTCTTTCTTTTTTGAAATCTTTATCGTTTAAATAGCGTTTACCAACAGTCCACAAATCAGCTGTAATTAAAAGTCCTAGAATGATTAATCCATAGTTGACTTTCATTTTTTCTTTGTAGATTAACCACAGCACAAGAAGAATGCAAATGGCAAAAAAGATACTCCGATTACCATCTTTTTTCATCTCTCCAAGTCGCATTTCAGAGAGTTGATCTTTGAAACGATCGATTGAAGGCTGTGTGACTTCTCCGCCCTGGCGTTGTATTACATTTTTTGCATATTCAGTATCTGAATCATATACAATTTGTCCATTTTCATTTTCTTTAGGAGTAGAATTAAAATCATTAAATAATGTTCCAGAATAGGTCAATAGAATAATAATTCCAATGCCAGCAAAAGAAGCATAGCTTAATCTTTTCCAATTTTCTTTTACATATTCTGGTTGGCTGATAATTTTCTCTAAAGTCAGAACAGCCAATAAACCAACAGCTAACTGAACCAAAACCATCATCATACTTGGGGCTCTAAATTTGTTGTAGAGCGGAAAATAATTGTACATGAATTGATTAATTCCTGTAAAATGATTTCCTCCCATTGACAATACTAATGTGACTACGATTACTGATAATAGCCACCATTTTTGTGGTCCTCGGATTAAAACTAGACCAAGAATCATCAAAATAAATAAGGTGACACCTATGTATTTGGGGCCAGATGTACTTCCGATTTGACCATAGTAAAGTCCTAGTTTATCAGAATCCCCACCACTGTAATTGGGTATGATAGTAGCCCCTATGTCCGACCAACCATTACTGTATGAAAACACATAATCTTGAGTTAGTCCATCCTGTTTATCAGCGTTGGATTTATTGCTTTTATTGATGGTTAGTTCACTTTTACCTCGAATAGATTCTGTAGCATATTCTTTGAGTAAAAGGATGTTTAAGCTATTTGCCCCAAGCCCAATACCTGCTCCCAGAACAGCAATGCCACATGCAATAAAAAATGATTTAAACTGTTTTTCTTTGAAATAGGGGTAGGAATGAAAAAGCACAAAAAGTACAATCATAAACCCACCATAATAGGTGATTTGAACATGGTTAGCTTGGAGTTCTAATCCAAACCCAGTTGCAAGCAGTGTGAGACCTAGTAAATACCTTTTATTAAAAATGTATTGCATGCCAGCAATTACTAATGGAAGGTAACCAATGGCTCTTGCTTTTGTATTGTGCCCCACGGCTAAGATGGTTAGATTTTCTGTTGCCATTCCGATACCAATGGCACCAATTAATGCAAGCCAAGGCCTTACCTTGAAGGCAAGAAGCATTATGAAACTGCAAAGGATGTACAAAAATATCTGTGACCAAACCCTTGGATAACTTGGAATTTTTAGGTGTTTAATGATTGTTGACTTACTTGGAAGGCTAATAACATAGGTGGGCATCCCTGCAAAAAGAGCGTTGGTCCACAAGATATTTTCTCCTGATTCTCGATACTGCTTAATTTCACTCGCAGCTCCTTTGTATTGAACAATATCACTTTGTTTGGGTGCCTTATTTTTAAAATTATTAGGTACAAACAAAGCCGACAAAATAGCAATGAGTAAAATAGCTATGATTTGTTGACTATATTTTTGAATAAAAACTTTCATATATATTGAATTGACCTCAAAAATAGAATTAGTTTGGAGAGTAACCACATGTGTTATCCCAATTTATTGGAGAAGATTTACAAATGCTTTTGCTTGGCTTTCACGACTATATTCTATTATGGCAGGATTGTATGGGAGAATACCTTGTTCAGATTCCCACTTATGGTATAGGTCGTTAATGTGCCGGTGAATGTCTTTAGTGTCATTGTCGTGAGCTAATCCGCTGGATGTTTTAAGAATAATATTAGCTACAAAACCGTCTTTTTTACCAACGTATATAATGGGTTTTCTAGCAGCAAGATACTCATATACTTTTGCGGGGATACCCCCTTCTTTACCATGCTTATTCAATGGCCCAAAAACTAAAAGTACGGATGCATTTTCTAAGAATTTAATGCTATCTGAATGGGGAACATAGGGGCTAAATTTTGTGTTGCTAATGAGGTTCCTGTTTGCTAATTCTGATTTTAAATTTGGGAAAATAGAGCCAACAAACTGGAGACAAAATGCTTTGTCTGGGTAGGTTATTTTAAACTGACCAAGAGCGTCTAAAAATGGGGTGATATTATATTGAGCACTTATGGTCCCAGTGTATGTCAGTGTAAATGTATCATTTTGATTTAGCTTATAGTTTTCAAAATCTTTGGCATCAAAACCATTTGGTATTGTTGTAAATTTATCGAGATTAACTTTTCTTGACTTATCATTAAAAAAAGGAATGTAAACGTCGGATGCTGTTACGATATGATCTGCACTTTCGATGATTTCCCGTTCATATCTTTTATCAAAATAATTGGAAAATCTAGAGTGATTAAGTAGCTCATAATAATAAACGTCAGTCCATAAGTCTCTAAAGTCTGCTATCCACCGAATAGGAAATTTTCTCTTCAACCGTTTCCCAATTAATTGAACCGAGTGAGGTGGGCTAGAAGTTATCACATTATCAATTTGGTGTTCTTTTATAATTTTTTTTGCAGTAGAATAAGCATATACACCCCAATATTTTCTTGGATCAGGAATAAATAAATGGGTTCTCAAAAAAATAATAAATTGTTGAATTTTACTTGTTTTATTAACGTTTGCAAAACCGGCAGAGGGGATTCTTTTTTTACCAAAAAGTCGGGAATATAATTTAAGAGGCTCAAAAGACTTTGTTGGGTGCAATTCAATGTTAGGATCAATTTCTTGGGTTAATGTTTTATCCAAGACCATGTAGCTTGCATGTTTTTCGTTAGGGTAAATGACATGAACCTCATGGCCAAGTTTAACGAGGTAGTTGCTCAATTTTAACCACCGCTGAACACCAGCACCGCCACTTGGAGGCCAATAATAGGTGATTATGAGGATTTTTTTATTACCCATCAAGAAGGATGATGTTACAAATTTATTGATTTGATAATGTGAATGTTGAATTAGATGGGATAATTTCATTCAATGTTTAATTACCTAGTAGACTAAAGTTCTATATTTGACTGCATTATATAACATGAAAATACTTTTTATAGCCACCAACATTCCAACTATTAAGAGAAAGAGTAATGGGGTTATTTTACGTATTGCAGATTTATTGTCTAAAAAGTGTGAACTAGACGTAATCTTTCCTAAAGAGATCATTCCTTTTTGGTTGAGGTATAAATCCAAGTTTAAGTCACTATACAACTTAAAAGACTATGTGTTAGGGAATCAAGAAATTGAAGTTTTACCCTATTTAAGGTTGCCCTATAAATCGAATGCTTTTTTGGGTTTAAAGAACCTCAATTTAAGTCGTTTTATTTCTAGAAATTACGATGTTATTCATGCACATTTTATATTCCCAGATGGATTGATAGCTCAACGAATTTCGCGACAAACCAATCGCCCTTTTGTAGTAAGTATCCGTTATTCAGATATATCCTTAGTTGAATCTGTTTCTCAAAATTCGTCTACTTTTAGACTAGCTAAATCTTGTTTAGAAGAAGCTAACGCTATTCACGTATTAAATGATTATACAGGTCAATGGCTCAATAAAAAATTTCAAGTAAATTATACCGTTATCCCTCATGGAGTAGACCTTCCTGAATCTCATAGTGTGACATCACAAAACAAAAAAATCATCATTACCTGTGTGGCCGAATTTATACCTCTTAAGCAAATTGATTGGGTTATAAATGCTGTAAAATCATACCAAGGGGACTCAGATTTAGAGTTAAAAATTATTGGAAAGGGTCCATTAAAAGAAGAGTTATATGCATTAAGAGAAAATGATTCACGAATACATTTCACAGGACATGTCCCTCATAATGAAGTAATTAATATTCTTACAGAGTCTAATATTTTTGTTATGCCATCTACCAAAGAGACTTTTGGGTTAGTTTATTTAGAGGCAGCAGCTACTCATAATGCCATTATCGCCTACCACAAATATTCTATCAACGGAGTTTTTGAGTCTGAAAAAGAAGCACTTTTTTGCACGGGATATGTGGATTTTAAAAATAAGTTACATCGATTGATCGATGATCCTGTTGAGGTGAAAAAATTAGCAAATAATGCTCTAGAAAAAGTTCAACATATGAGTTGGGATTCTATTATTAAAAAATATAACGACCTATACAATTCTATTGTCTAATCTAACCAACATACGTGTAATGATTGCTATTGTGACATACAATGGCGAGAATTATATTAAGGATTGTCTTAATTCGATTGTTACTAAAACAAATTGTAAAATTCATGTGTTTGACAATAACTCAACCGACAATACAATTGCTATTATAAAGGAAAGCTACCCAAATGTTCATGTCACTCAATCCACCAAAAATTTAGGGTTTGGTAAAGCAAATAATATCCTGCTAGAATCAGCTTGCAAAGAGGATATGGATTATGTGTTTTTATTAAATCAAGATGCCTATTTCATTGAGAATTGTCTAGATCAACTTATACTATCCTCTCAAAAAGCAGCTAACTATATTTATTCGCCAGTTCATCTAAAGAAAGATGAAAGAACTTTGGACGAAGGTTTCTTAACATATACCCAAGGAATATCTGATTTTAAGAACCTTGATTTCATTAATGCAGCAGCTTGGTTAATACCCATGTCGATTGTTAGGTTGGTTGGAGGATTTAGTCCGTTATTCTTTCATTATGGCGAAGATAGAGATTATGCTAATCGATTGAGGTTCCATGGGTATTCATTTCATGTAATTGAGGAGGCGAAATTGGTGCACAACAGAGAGCCAAAAATATGGGCTAACACCAAAGAAAATCGGGCTAAAATTTCCAATCGATTTTATATTAATTTACTTCGATATCTTACGGATATAAATAGAGGATTGCTCTATTGTACTTTGATTGCTACAAAGAATACACTGGGGGATTTTATAAAGCAGGTGATAGCAGGTAAATGGAGATTAGCATTTCGGAATCTAGGGATGTATTTTAGGTGTTACTCTCAATTAGAATTGATTCTAAAATACCGTAAGATGGCTAAAAAGCAAAGCGGAGTATTCTTGGAGCTTACTTAGAAATTACAACGATGTATTGAAATGTTAGAAATTCTCTAAAGTAGGGTAGGAGATTTAAGGGGTAAGCTATGGCTTTGTCTAAGATACTGGATCTACTCTCGAAAAGTCGGTATTTACGTTTGATTTTTGTTACTTTAAACCCTTGGGGAGCTAACTCCTGAATGTTTCTGAGCATAAAAATTCGAAGATGTGTTTTATCATAAATACCACGTTCGTTTCTGGGCCATTTTAAAGAAAAGAAGTTAAGTAATGACGAGTAATGATTTGTATTTGGTATGGAGATAATCATTTCCCCATTCGGTAAAAGTTTTTTTGATAAGATCTCCAAAGCTTCTAATGGGTGGGTAAGATGTTCTAAAACATCTCCAAATATGATATGATCATAATCAGGGCATTTTTTGAGAAAATCATGGATATCTTCCTGATTATTTAGGTTTACAACCTCAGCAATGTCAAGTCGTTTCTTAGCAATCGCTATTGTTTTGGGGTTGTAATCTATTCCAGATACATGAATATCTTCATGAATATTTTCTTTTACATACAAACCAAGAATACCTTCATTGCATCCCACATCTAAAATAGATTTGGGGGATTCTACAAATTGAATTAAGTCAGTTCGAAGACTTTTATATGACTTGTTGTTATGAATCAATGTGAAGAAAGTTAAAAAATTAATTATTTATCGATTGGAGTTTGTAGTTCATCTTATCCCAAATGGATTGCAAATTTTAATCATATTTTTGAATAAGTAATAAGAAAAGTTGGGGATAATAATAAGACAGTCATTAAAAGCTAGTGTTGTTGGATATGTAGCAGCCATAGTAGGTGTAATAAATACTTTCTTTATATACACATTGTGCTTTTCTGAGGGTCAACTAGGACAGATTCGTTTCGTACAAGATACCGCGATTCTTCTTTCGGGTATATTTAGTTTAGGAGTTTACAATATTGCTGTTCGGTTTTTTCCGGATTTTAAATCGGAGAATAAGCATAATGGGTTTTTAGGACTGCTTTTGTTATTTTTTCTAGGAGGGGTCCTCCTATTTACAATTTTATATGGATTGATTAATCAAAGTTTGCCTGTTGAGTTTAATGAAAACATTAAGGTTATTTGGTTAACGTTTTCCAGTGTGATTCTAGCAAAAATATTATTTCATTACACGAGTAATTTTGGCAGAATTGTTGTCCCTTCGATATTAAATAACTTGTTTGTTAAGATTGGACTATCATTGATTGCCTTGTATTTTTTATACACGCAATTATCATTTTCGGTACTATTGTATGGCATACCAATTATTTATGGATCCGCAGCAATCGGGCTAATTCTGTATGTTGGATACATAAAACAGTTAAAGGTAAGTTTCCAATTCTCATTTTTAACAAAAACTCGATTAAAACAAATTCTAACCTACGCAGGTTTTGGTATTTTAGGTACGATTGGATCAAGTTTAGCCACTCGTTTGGATATTTTCATGGTGACGGATATTCTTGATTATGCTCGAACCGGAGTATATGCAATAGCTTTTAATATAGCCAATCTACTGATGGTACCAACTGCAGCAATTTTTGCAATTTCAGGGCCAATCATCGCAGGAGCACTTAAAAAAAATGACATGAATCATGTCGAAGAGATCTATAAAAAATCAGGACTTAACTTATTCATTCTTGGATGTTTAATTATGATACTAATTTGGTGTAATATTGATGCAATTTTCGATATTATTCCAAACGGGGAACGCTATAAATCGGGTAAGATTGTAATCCTTCTATTAGGTATAGCTAAGCTGTTTGATATGTTGACAAGCATCAATGAATATATCATCGCTTATTCAAAGCATTTCCGTTACAACCTCTATTTTTTGTTGATTTTGGCTGTGGTTAATGTGGTAGCAAATCTCACCTTAATCCCTCAGTTTGAATTAGCAGGAGCAGCACTTGCAACGCTAATGTCGGTTGTTTTATTTAATATTTTTAAAACCTATTTTGTCTATTATAAATTTAAAATTCATCCATTTCAACGGAAAATTGGCTACACATTCTTAATCAGTGTTTTTATTGTGTGCTTAAATATGTTTCTCCCAGACCTAGCTAATACCTGGCTTAGTCTTATTTTCAAAACATCAATTTTAGGCGGAGTTTTTGTTATTGGAGTTCTAGTTTTTAAACTCTCTGAAGAAGCAAACAACATATGGGATCAACTTAAAGAGAAATTGATTAACAAATAATTTACATTAGGTTGCTTAGCCACTCCAATTCATTATACATTTGCCGAAGATATTACACCATGTTAAACATTATCTTATTTGGACCTCCGGGTGCCGGAAAAGGAACTCAAAGTTCCAAGCTAATTGAAAAATACGGGTTGGTTCATCTCTCTACAGGAGATGTTTTTCGGTACAACATAAAAAACCAAACTGAGCTTGGAGTATTAGCAAAAAGCTTCATCGATAAAGGGCAATTGGTTCCTGATGAAGTAACCAATCAAATGGTTAAGGATTTTATTGAAAGAAACAACAATGACCAAGGTTTCATTTTTGATGGTTATCCACGAACTATTGCTCAAGGAGAAAATTTAGATCGAGTTATGCAGGACTTTAACACTGAAGTAACTAGCATGATTGCATTGGAAGTGGATGAAGATGAGTTAGTTAATCGTTTGCTTGAAAGAGGAAAGACTAGTGGAAGACCAGACGATCAAGATGAGTCGATTATCCGAAACCGTTTTAAGGTTTATAATGAAGAAACATCTCCATTGGCAGATTTTTATGCCCAAAAAGGGAAATTTATTGCAGTGCAAGGAAAAGGATCAATCGATGATATATTCCAACATCTTTGCAAGGCTATTGATGGTGCAAGCCAAGCATAATTAAGACTAACTACGTAACTGATTTACCATGAGCAATCAAAATTTTATAGACTACGTTAAAATTTGTGGCAAGAGTGGTAATGGGGGAGCGGGTAGCCATAGTTTTTTTAGAGACAACCTAAATGCCAAAGGTGGTCCAGATGGAGGAGATGGAGGTAAAGGGGGATCAATTATCCTTCGAGGAAATGCCCAATTATGGACACTCCTGCATTTAAAATACAAGCGTCATATATTTTGTGAGCATGGAGCTCCAGGAAAGAAAAAAAATCAGACGGGTAAGAGTGGTCAAAATCAAATAGTTGAAGTCCCTTTGGGAACAGTAGCCAAACATCCAGAGACCTATGAAGTTCTCGGAGAAATTACTGAAGATGGTCAAGAGCTTAACTTGCTACCTGGGGGTAAAGGAGGTCTAGGAAATACCCATTTTAAAAGTGCTACCAATCAAGCACCTAAATATGCTCAACCAGGGCAACCTGGTCGTGAAGAGTGGTTTATTTTGGAGCTTAAAGTGCTTGCTGATATTGGACTAGTAGGATTGCCAAATGCTGGTAAATCTACTTTGCTATCTGTTGTTTCAGCTGCAAAACCAGAAATAGCAGATTATGCTTTTACTACACTGACACCTAATTTGGGAATAGTAAAATACCGAGAGTATAAGTCGTTCATCATGGCTGATATCCCAGGTATTATAGAGGGTGCTAGTGAGGGCAAAGGATTGGGACATCGTTTCCTTCGTCACATCGAAAGAAATGCGGCTCTCTTATTCATGATATCTGCTGATGATCAAGATATTAATAAAACGTATCAGGTCCTTTTAAAAGAGCTCGAAAAATTTAGCCCCGAATTAATGTTTAAAGAACGTCTCTTGGCGATTACTAAGTCAGATATACTAGATCAAGAACTTGAGTCAGCAATTGCAGAGGATATGAACGTAGATTGTGATTTCTTATTTATTTCATCAGTCTCGGGTAAAGGAATTCAAGAGCTTAAAGATAAACTCTGGGAGATGATGAATCGCTAGTTAATTTATTTTACCAGTTAATATTTACCAAATAATTACTAAATCGCTAGACTTAAATGATTAGAGTTCATCAAATAACAACCCATAATTAGCATTAATTCGCAATAGAATATGAGAATTAAAGATAAAGTGATATTCCTTGTTATTGGCTTGGGACTGCTATTTATCAGTTTAAATCGACATTCTCATCATCCCATTTTTAATTATCATTCTCAACTTTTTGCGGACAAGGCGGGGTACCATATTTATTTCCCAGCATGGTTTTATTATGATATGGATGCACGAAACCTTCCAGACTCAATTTCATTGAAAACAGGGCAGGGGTTTTGGATAAAAGATTCAAAAATTTTAACCAAATATCCCATTGGAGTGGCTATTTGTCAATTGCCTTTTTCGCTAATAGCTGCTCTAGCAGATGAAATTCAACAAATCAAAAGTCCTTTAGGATTTACAAAAGCCCATCACTTGGCTCTCAATTGGTCAACAGCAATATGGGGGACCTTAGGGTTATTACTTGTTTTTTTGACAGCTATTCAATTTTGGAATTTATCATATTCGCAGGGATACTTATTGATTTTTGGGGTGTTAATGCTATCAAATCTACTCTATTACACCACCCGAGATTGTGGGATGTCTCATGCCTATTCATTTACCGTATTTGCAGCGATCCAATATTTACTAATGCAAATTAAAACCGTAAAAAAAATTAATAATAGTTCGTTTAGTTTTTTGTTGATTTTAGGTTCCTTAGTTATTGTCCTAAGACCTTTAAACTTATTATTTATCATAATCCCATTACTCTACATATTTTTAAATAAAAACCTATGGAAAGAAATAAGCATAGATGTCAAACCCAAAATATTATATGTGGCAATTCCTCTTGCTTTTGTACCTATTGTACTACAAATGAGTTATAATTATTATGCTTTCGAAAGGCTTATTGCAGACGGGTATGTTAACGAAGGCTTTTCTAATATTGGACAGGTGAATTTGTTAAAATTATGGTTTTCACCACACAATGGTCTTTTTATTTATAGTCCAATTATACTGATTGCTCTGGTTGGAGTTATAAAAGGTTGGGTAAATGATAATTGGTGGGGTACAATGTATCTATTTTATTTTATGATAATCAGCTTAACCTATGCCTCGTGGTGGAGTCCAGGGTTAGGATGCGGTTTTGGTCATCGAGGTTTTACAGAACATCTTGCTTTTTTTGCCATGCCTATTTCATGGGTTTTAAAAACAATCTCGAAATCACAGCAACGTTGGTGGGGTATATGTTTTACAATAATCGGGATCTTATTATTCATTGTACAATATAATTTTGATGGATGTTGGCCAGAAAGTCGTGATTGGGACTGGGGTTTGTTTCTAAGCTATTTTAAAATTTAAAAATGTTGTTTCAATTGGCGAAGGTCCTGGATTATAGTACAATCTCTATGGACAAAATTATCGTCTGGTTTACATAACCAAAATGCTTTCCATCCAGCATTGATAGCTCCTTTTACATCTGCATCGAGATTGTCACCGATATACGTACTATGATTTAATTTACTTTGAGCATTTTTAAGGGCTGTTTCAAATACCAAAGGGTGAGGTTTTTGCTTTCCTACATGTTCAGAAATAGTAACGGTTTTGAAGTATCGACCTAAGTCGGCGTGTTTTAGTTTTTTATTTTGAGATTCCTCAAAACCATTGGTAATGATATGAAGTTCATATTGGTCCTGAAGATATTCCAACGTTTCTCTTGCCCCTGGAATCAATGCCGTTTTAGTGGGGCATATCTCAACGTATTTTTCACCAATGTCTTTAGGTATATGTCGGTTCTCAACTCCCAAAGCTTTAAACGTATCTTCAAAGCGTTTGACCCGCAAGCTTGCTTTTGTAATTTGATGGTTGCGATATAGTTTCCATAAATCGTGGTTGATTTTCGAGTAAATGGCTATGAACTCTTCCGAACTTGTTGGAGCTAGGAATTGAATTTGATAAAGCTCATAAAGTTCTTTGAGTGTTTCTTCAGCATTCGCCTCAAAATCCCACAGCGTGTGATCTAAATCAAAAAAAAGATGGTTGGGCACAAGTGCAAATTAAACATTCTAGACCTAAATAGGGTCTAGCTCCATAATAATGAGCTAAGAATTGCGTGCTTAATGAAAAAAAGAATCAAATGATTATTAATTGCTAAGTACTAATTCAAGCAAATTGATCATTTATAAAAATTAATGTAGATTTTTGTTCCATGAATTTTACAGACCCTCAGGTCTCTCAACTAATTGAATTAGCGATAGCAGAAGATATTGGCGATGGTGACCACAGTAGCCTTGGTGCCATTGTTTCTAACGAAAAAGGTAAGGCTCGATTGCTGGTTAAAGATGCTGGAGTGTTGTGTGGTATTCATTTAGCCAAACATATCTTTCACCGATTGGATTCAACATTAGTTTTTGAGCCTTATTTGGAGGAAGGAAGTCAAGTAAAAGTCGGGGACATTGCATTTTCTGTCAGCGGAAGTATTCATAGTATACTGCAAGCAGAACGCCTGGTGCTCAATTTTATGCAACGAATGAGTGGAATATCTACTTTAACCAAACGATTGGTAGATGTTATAGAAGGTACTGGGACACAACTTCTAGATACACGTAAAACTACCCCTGGAATGCGTATTTTTGAGAAATATGCAGTCTCCATTGGTGGAGGTGTAAATCATCGGATGGGGCTTTTTGATATGGTCATGCTAAAAGATAATCACAATGATTATGCGGGAGGAATTACTGCAGCGGTAAATCAGACCAAAGCATATCTGAAAAATGAAGACAAGTCATTAAAAATTGAAGTGGAAACACGCAACTTAGAAGAGGTTAAAGAGGCAATAGCTGTTGGGGTTAACCGAATCATGTTTGATAATTTTACTCCTGAAGAGATGAAAAAAGCAGTGAGTCTAGTTGGAAATCAGTGTGAGACCGAAGCAAGTGGTGGCATTACTGAAAATACCATACGAAGCTATGCTGAAACTGGGGTTAATTTTATTTCGGTTGGTGCACTCACTCATTCTGTTAAGAGCTTAGATTTAAGTCTGAAGCAGTATTAAAACTAAGTCTTATTTTTTGGGTGGCGAAATCTGTTTTGGTCCCAATATTTTATCTTTTTTAAAACTATCTAAAACCTCTAATTAATTTTATAATTAATCCTTAAAAATTAATTTTATTTTGCACTCGTGTTAGATATCTCTCTCATAGTTGCAAAAGCTCAAAATGATGCCATAGGAAAGGACAATGACTTATTATGGAGAATTCGCGATGACCTTAAACGTTTTAAGAAACTTACTTCGCACCATGTGGTTATTCATGGCAGAAAAAGTTATGAGTCCATTGGAAAGCCTTTGCCGAATCGATCAAATATTGTAATCACACGCAGTAAATCTTATCAAGCTCCTGGAGCTTTTGTGTGCCATACATTTGATGAAGCCATAGATTTAGCTAAAAAACTAGAACACCACGGCGAAATATTTGTCATTGGTGGTGCAGAAATCTACCGTCAGTCATTACCACATGTCAATCGCATTTATATTAGTGAAGTGAAGGCCGATTTCCCAGATGCTGATGTTTTCTTCCCAAAACTAAACTATGATAATTGGAATTGTGTGGAGAAACAAGAATTTCAGAAAAGCGAATTCAATGAATTTGATTTTGATTTTCTAATTTGGGAGAAGAAATAAAATTGTTAGGGCTCTAGTCTACCGTAATATCTTGGGAAAGGAATGGTTTCTCGAACATGGTCCAATTTACATATCCATGCGACTAATCGTTCAAGTCCAAGACCAAAACCACTATGAGGAACGCTACCATACCTTCTCAGGTCTAAATACCATTGAAATACATCCATAGGTAGCTTGTGCTCGTTAATTTTTTCAACCAACCATTCTTCGCTTGTTTCACGTTCACCACCACCTACAATTTCACCATATCCCTCAGGAGCGAGTACGTCTACACCTCGAGCAAATCTTGGATCTTCTGGATTACGTTTCATATAAAATGCTTTGATTTCATGTGGCCAATCGTAAACCATAATTGGGCAGTCAAACAATCGGGTAAGTACGGTCTCATCACTTCCTCCAAAATCATTACCATATTCAAAATTTCGGGCAGATTCTAACCATTGAGGAAGGTTTCTTTGGTCCTCCTCTAGTTGTTTGAGCTCTTGTTTGAGGGTGTCAATTTTATTTTGATTAAAATTAATTGCCCCTTTTTTCATGCCTCCTGCAGCTATAGCAGCTTCACGTTGAGCAACGTCTTCTTCGATTTCTTTGATTCTAGCAGCATTATTTTTAATATCTTGCTCAATGGTCAGTAACGAATTTTGACCTTCCACATCTTGATTTCCTTTTAATATTTCTACTGCTTCATCATAGGATAATCGGGGGAATTTTTTAGAAATTGTTTCTAATTTTGACTTGTCTCGGTTGAGAATCTCCAATTCCTCAGGGCATTTCTCAAGGACTTCTTGAACCACACTTCGTAGGAAGGATTCGATGGTATCCATGTTTTCAAAAATGTCACAGAAAGCCATCTCAGGTTCAATCATCCAAAATTCAGACAGATGGCGTCGGGTTTTTGATTTTTCTGCTCTAAATGTTGGTCCAAAGGTGTAAATCTTACCCATGGCCAAAGCCATAGCCTCTCCGTATAATTGACCCGATTGAGTGAGATAGGCTGGCTTACCATAATAATCCGTTTCGAATAAGTCTGTAGTTCCCTCGGCTGCATTACCAGTAAAAATGGGAGCATCCATTTGAACAAATCCTTGTTCTTGGAAGAAGTTATGAATTGCGTAGGTAATGCTATTTCTTATTCGCATGATGGCCCATTGCCTTCTACTTCTTAACCATAGGTGTCGATGATCAATTAAAAATTCAATACCGTGTTCTTTATTCGAGATAGGATAGTCTTTTGCATTTTGATAGACTTTTAAATCCGTAGCATGGAGTTCAAAACCTCCAATTTGACGTGTATCTTCAACGACTTTCCCAGTAATGGCAACTGAGCTCTCTTGCCCTAATGTTTTGGCGGTTTGAAACAATTCGTCTCCAAGGTCTTCCATCCCTAGGATACACTGACAAATCCCTTGTCCATCTCTTAAATTGATGAATACAACGGTTTTACTTTCTCGTCGGTTTGCTACCCACCCTTTTAGAGTTATAATCTGACCTACATGGTCTTTTAACTGTTTGGTATTCATTTTGATTATCCTAGAAAACGTGCTAAATTTGGAGTACAAAAGTAAGGGCAAATCCTTACTTTTTAAACACGAATATGATAAAACAACAACTCAGTCAAAAACTCCTTCAAAAGCTAAGCCCACAGCAAATACAGTTTATCAAATTGCTGCAGCTTAATACCTTGAATTTTCAAGAGCGGGTAGATGAGGAGTTGTTGGAAAATCCTGCCTTAGAAAGTGGTAAAGAAGAAGATGAAATTCAATCGGAAGAATCAGACGATTTGGATTATTCTTCGGAAGAGGAGTTAGATATATCTGATTATATGAGTGACGATGAAGGAGGTGTCCAACTGAGTGGAGATTACAATGCCAACGATGAAGAGAAAGAATTCATGCCAGTGGTTTATTTCACTTCCTTTCGAGAGCGTCTTTTAGAGCAAATATCTGGACTTATTAATTCAGAACAGGATGAGATACTTGCCGATCAAATAGTTGGCACGTTAGACGATGATGGATATTTAAGAAGACCTCTTAATTCCATAAAAAATGATTTATTATTCACTCAGAATATTCAAACCACTACGGACGATTTGCAGCGAGTACTAACCTTAATTCAAGGTTTAGAACCAGCAGGAATTGGAGCAAGAGATTTAAAAGAGTGCATTCTTTTACAAATTGAGAGAAGACAACTTTCGGGGAATAATCCAGTCTATAAACTAGCTTATAAAATCATTCATGAAATGATGGATGACTTTTCAAAAAAGCATTATAATCGAATTCTTAAAAAATTTGATATTTCGGAGGATTATCTCAAAGAGGCGTTAGACTTTATAGCCAAGCTAAACCCTAAACCTGCTCAATCCGGAGAAGAGGGAGCGGTCAATAAAGACTATATTATTCCTGATTTCATTGTTAAAGAATCCTATGGAAAATTAGACGTTTCCTTGAACTCCAAGAATGCTCCAGAACTCAAAATTAGTCGATCGTATAGCGAGACGCTAAAATCCTATGAGGCGAGTAAAGAAAAATCAGCATCTCAGAAGGATGCTGTTCAATACATCAAACAAAAACTCGATGGTGCTAAATGGTTTATTGATTCTGTAAAACAGCGTCAAAATACCTTACTCATGACCATGAATAAGATTGTAGAAATTCAACACGATTTTTTTCTTAGCGGTGACGAAACAGATTTGAAACCAATGATTCTCAAAGATATTGCAGAGGCTATTCAAATGGATATCTCTACGATTTCTAGGGTGGCAAGTAGTAAGTATGTGGAAACTGATTTTGGGATATTTTTATTGAAAGACTTTTTTACAGAGGGGATTACCACAGGTAGTGGCACAGAGGTCAGTAATCGAGAAGTTAAAAAAATATTGAAAGATGCTATTGAAGCAGAGAATAAATCCAAACCATTAACTGATGAAGCATTAAAGAAAATACTTCATGAAAAGGGTTACCCGATTGCAAGAAGAACGGTTGCTAAATATAGAGAGCAACTTAATTTACCCGTTGCTCGTTTACGAAAAGAATTATAAGCATGAAACACGTATTTAAGGGAATAGCCATCCTAACTCATCCTATATTTTTACCGTTTTTTAGCTTGTTGGTTTATATGCCTTTAGTTGCTAAGTATAGCTTAGGTACATTGGTTTTAGCTGCTGTATGGATAGTCTTTATGTATATCGCTCTTCCGCTTGCGTATTTTATAGCCATACGAAAGATAAAACTAGAATATCCCACCATGGATGAACGAAGATCAATTTATAGAGCGTACTCATTGGTAAACTTTGGGTTTGCCGTTGTGAGCATATTTCTGATGCAAGAATATATTGTATTCTTTTTGGCAGCTAATGTCTTGCACCTGCTTTTGTTATTCTTTGCTTTTATTGATTTAAAAGCGAGTTGGCATGCTGCAATATGGAGTTTTTTGTTGGGAGCTGGTTTGATGGTTTACTTTAATTATCAGTTTTCTGGACTAGGTTACCTTGTAGAAATAGTAAGCATTATGCTTCTAGTATGCATAGTCCGATGGAGGGCAAATGCTCATACACCCTTTCAATTAGTCATGGGGATAGCCGCTGGGTTTCTTGCATCTACACCTATTTTATTTTTTTAAAAAACAATGAATTACAATACAATTAACTATCATCAAGATTCAGGTATAGCTAAAATCTCTCTTAATCGTCAAGATCGATTTAATGCCTTCAATAGCGAAATGCGAGCAGAGTTGTTAGCGGCTCTTCATCATGCCAAAGATGACAAAAATTGTCGGACAATCGTGCTAACTGCAGAAGGCAAGGCATTTTGTGCAGGACAAGACCTGAAAGACATTGAAGGGGAAGTAGATTTTGCTGATATTTTAAAAAATGGATACAACCCACTTATTCAATTCATGAGGGAATTGCCTAAACCAATTATTGGAAGGATTAATGGAGTAGCAGCTGGAGCTGGCTGTTCGGTTGCACTTGCTTGTGATTTTATTATAGCTGATTCCAAGGCTTCCTTTGTTGAAGCATTTGTAAGTATTGGTTTGGTACTGGATTCTGGATCTTCTTACTTTTTGCCTCGTTTAGTAGGAAGTGCTCGTGCTTTTGAATTGGCAACCATGGGCAACAAATTGACTGCTGAACAAGCCCTTGATTGGGGGATGATTAACCGATGTGTATCCACTGAAAATCTAGATGAAGAAGTCCAAAAAGTAGCATCATTTTACGCCAACGCTCCGACCAAAGCCATAGGCATGATGAAGAAAATGTTGAATGATTCGATGCACTCGTCTTTGAGTGATGTGCTAGAATACGAAACAAAATTTCAAGAAATTGCAGGTCATACTCACGACTTCAATGAGGGTGTTACTGCTTTTTTAGAAAAGAGAAAACCTCGTTTTAAGGGCAATTAAAACCAACTAATTACCTAAATGTTACATTTATGAATGAATTCAAGTTTACATTTGTCATTAATGAAAATTAGATTCTTCTTTTCGTTATTGATGATCAATGTATTTATGATCACTACTTCTGCACAAAGCCAGATTATTCCTTGTGCTACGACGGAGTATATAACTTATCTAAATCAACAAGACCCAGGCATCAAAAATGCTATAGAAGAAACTTTTTTTGATGCAAAAAGATATTCAAATCTTAAGTTTAAAAAACAAAAAGATACGATTTACACCATACAAGTTGTATTTCATGTCCTTTACAATAATTCTGCACAAAACCTCAATAAAAACTATATTCTATCACAACTTCAAGAATTAAATGAGTGTTTCAGAAGGCAAAATGCGGATACAACCGAAACACGTGACATCTTCCTGCCAGTAGCAGCAGATGCTGGGATAGAATTTGAACTAGCTAAACTCGACCCAGAGGGGAATCCTACTACTGGGATCATACGAAAACCCACGGTTTTGCCAACCTTTGGACAATTTCCAATCAATCTAACCAGTGCAGATCGTGTCAAAGAGACGACCTATGGAAGTCCCATTTGGGATCCTGATCGATATTTAAATATCTGGATTTGTGATTTATCGGTGAGTGGTTTTGATGCTTTATTAGGTTATGCATATCCTCCTACCAATGCAGAGAATTGGAATGCAAATTCATATGCAACCAAGAGCAAACAAGGAGTAGTTGTTCATTACAAAGTGGTTGGGAAGGAGAATCCATTATTGCTTTCCACTGGATCAAAAACATTGGTTCATGAAGTTGGGCACTATTTGGGACTTCGTCACATATGGGGGGATGGATCAAGATTTCAAGGTTGCAACGTAGACGACTTTATGGACGACACGCCCAATAGCAGAGCAGCAAGTAATGGATGTAACCTAGGTCAAAATACATGTTTGAATAATCCTGGAGACTTACCCGATATGATTGAAAATTATATGGATTATTCAGAAGGGTATTGTCAAAACATGTTTACAGAACAACAAGTTGGTCAGATGCGTTCTAACCTCACGTTATTTCGCTCAGGCATTGCAACTGTTCGATACCCTGCACCTCCACCTGAAATCTCTGAATACACAGCTATTTACCCCAATCCGGTTGTAGATGATATCACGATTACTCTGGCAGATATTGACTCTGAGACTGATTATCAACTTGAAATTACTAATTTATTGGGACAATTGGTATTCAAATCCAAACTAGAACCAGTTTCTTCACAAACGATATCTGGATTAAATGCTCTAAGAGGAATGAACGTTTGCAAAGTCTTGAAGAAAGGCGAGGAAATACTTACCGAAAAAATCCTATTTCAACTCTAAAGCTTTCATTCTGAATTAATTTCTCATTTTCTGTTCATCAAAATGCCAGAATTATTTAGAGGATCACTCAGATTAGATTATCTTTGCCCGCCTAATGAAAGACCAAGTATTTGACCTCGATTTAATCAAACAAACCTATCAAAACTTATCCGAAAAAGTGTCTGCAGCCCGAACAGTGCTCAACAAACCTTTGACACTTTCCGAAAAGATATTATACAGCCACCTTTGGGATGGGAATGCAAAAACAGCATTTTCTCGAGGAAGCGATTATGTAGATTTTGCACCTGATCGAATTGCATGTCAAGATGCAACAGCTCAAATGGCTTTGTTGCAGTTTATGCAAGCGGGAAAGACAAAGGTAGCAGTGCCGACAACGGTTCATTGTGACCACCTAATTCAAGCAAAAATTGGAGCAGATGAAGATTTGCAAAATGCTTTGAATTCGAGCAACGAAGTCTTTAATTTTTTGGAGTCCGTATCCAATAAATATGGCATAGGTTTTTGGAAGCCTGGAGCCGGAATTATCCACCAAGTAGTTCTTGAAAATTACGCATTCCCAGGTGGAATGATGATTGGTACAGACTCTCATACGGTCAATGCTGGAGGGCTTGGTATGGTTGCGATAGGAGTAGGTGGAGCAGATGCCGTAGATGTTATGGCTGGGATGCCATGGGAATTAAAGTTCCCAAAACTTATAGGGGTTAAGCTAACAGGCAAATTAAGCGGTTGGTCTGCACCCAAAGATGTTATTTTGAAGGTAGCAGGAATACTCACAGTTAAAGGAGGTACTGGTGCGATTGTCGAATATTTTGGTGAAGGTGCTCGATCTCTTTCCTGTACAGGTAAAGGAACCATTTGCAACATGGGAGCAGAAATAGGAGCTACCACCTCTACTTTTGGTTATGATGAGAGCATGGAGCGTTACCTCAAAGCTACTGGAAGAACAGAAATAGCTGAATTGGCAAATCAGGTAAAAGAACATTTAACTGGAGACGATGAAGTGTATGCTAATCCAGAGCAGTACTTTGATCAAGTGATTGAAATTAATTTATCCGAGCTTAAGCCACACATCAATGGACCATTTACACCGGATTTAGATACGAAAGTAGGAGAGGTTAAACCTAAAGCAGACGCTAATGGATGGCCACTAGATGTAGAATGGGGGCTCATTGGTTCATGTACTAACTCTTCATACGAAGATTTAAGTAGAGCTGCTTCTATAGCCAAACAAGCAGTGGATAAAAAACTAAAAACAAAAGCACAATTCGGAATTAATCCTGGATCTGAAACAGTAAGATACACTGCTCACAGGGATGGTTTATTGGATATATTTGAGAATCTAGATGCAACCATTTTTACCAATGCTTGTGGTCCATGTATCGGACAGTGGGCAAGATATAACGACCCAATCAATGCTCCTAAAAATTCAATTATTCATTCATTTAATCGAAACTTTAGCAATCGTGCGGACGGCAATCCCAACACACATGCGTTTGTGGCTTCACCAGAGATTGTTGCAGCTATTGCCATTTCGGGTAGATTAGATTTCAATCCAGCCACAGACACACTTACTAATGCTGATGGCGAAGAAGTGATGTTAGATGAACCTACAGGATACGAACTGCCACCGCAAGGTTTTGGAGTAGAGGACAATGGTTATTTGGCACCTCTAGAGGATGGGTCTGGAGTTGAAGTAAAAGTAGATCCCGCATCCAAACGATTACAACTCTTAGCTGGATTTCAACCATGGAACGGAGAAAATCTACATGGACTAAAGCTTTTGATTAAAACCAAAGGAAAGTGTACCACAGACCACATATCAATGGCAGGTCCTTGGTTGACTTACAGAGGTCATTTAGATAATATTTCAAATAACTGTCTAATTGGTGCCATCAATGCATTCAATGAAAAAGCAGACACCGTACTCAACCCCTACACAAACTCATACGATGGAGTGCCTAAAGTTGCTAGAGCTATCAAAGCAAGTGGTGATTTTTCCATTGTTTTTGGTGAGGAAAACTATGGTGAAGGAAGTAGCCGAGAGCACGCAGCCATGGAGCCAAGACACTTGGGTGTTAGAGCCGTTGTAGTAAAATCATTTGCTCGTATACACGAAACAAACCTTAAAAAACAAGGCATGCTCGGACTGACATTTGCCAACCCATCAGATTATGATAAAATCCAAGAAACGGATACAATCGACATCCTTGGATTGGATCAATTTACAGCAGGTGTACCTCTCAAAATTCAGCTTAACCACGCTGATGGGAGTATGGATGTATTTGATGTGAATCATACCTATAACGACACTCAAATTGAGTGGTTCAAGGCAGGAAGTGCATTGAATTTAATTAAGCAACAAAACCAATAATTCAGCGTTAGTTCTGAAAAAAATAATTTGTATTCAGTGACATAATCCGTTATTTTGTTGGATACAAAGCCAAAATACCTTAAACCATGAGTTTACAACCAAACGACAAACGAAGCAAAAAACTGTTATTTCTGATGATTTTTGCATTAGTTCTGCTCAACGCAGGACTAATCTACCAATTGGTAACCAAGAATAATCAATTGCAAAATGCTCAAACAGAATTAGTAGATACGACGCAAGAGCTTGACGATTTAAAAAATATCGAGGAAGAGTTGAGAATAAACTTAGAGCTTAAGTCTGGTCAAAATGCCAAACTAGACTCTGTTATTCAGTTGAGGAATGCAGACATTCAGAAAAAAGTAACTCAGATTCGTAGATTGTTGTCTAAAGGCAAAGTAACTCAGGCAGAGTTGGCTAGTGCCACTAAACAAATTGCTACTTTCAAAGACCAAGTCTCCCAACTGAAATCAGAAATTGAAGAGCTATCCACACAAAATCAATACTTAAAAGACGAAAACTATGTAATGCAAAAGCAGATAGATGCTGAGCGTGAGATTAACCAAGAAATACGCACTCAAAATACAGAGTTGGCTCAAAAAGTTGAGGTAGGTTCTCGAATATTTTTGAAGTCATTGGTAGTAAGTCCCATGCGTAATGCCCTTGTAGGTGATTTTAAAGTAACTGATAAACTATCCAAATTAGAAAAAATTGAAGTCTCATGTATTTTAGGCAATAATGATTTGGTAGAAAGAGGAGATAAAACCTTGTATTTCCAAGTCATTACTCCAAACAAGAGCACACTTCATAGCGATAATAATTCTTCTGGAACCTTTAGTTTTGATGGAGGAGATCGCA
>Ga0228609_1000109_pt1 | contig 42820 bp, 43 predicted proteins | sample 10DmetaG_FD_190068 | JGI IMG/M metagenome (GOLD analysis project Ga0228609, IMG submission 190068) | Seawater microbial communities from Monterey Bay, California, United States - 10D | ecosystem: Environmental > Aquatic > Marine > Coastal | place: USA: California | collected 2016-11-10 | reverse complement strand
CAGTGTCGCCAGGATAATAAAAGCCACATCAAAAAATACCGGAATGGCAACAATAAAACCGGTTATACCCAGGCTCCACTGGATTTTTTCCGGCCCAAAGGTGCCAATCAAACTATCAGCAATACGCTGAATACCTCCAGAGCTCTCCAATATCTGACCGAGAATGGCCCCCAGACCCACTACAACGGCTACAAATCCCAGAGTGCCGCCCATTCCACTTTTGACAGAATCGATCACCTGCATTGGTGGTAAGCCTGAGAGAAGGCCAACGCTTAGGCTGGTGATCAGCAGAGCCAAAAAAGCAGGTACGCGCAGAGCCATCACCAAAAACAGCAGTAGGGCAATGCCGGCGCCGGCCACAAGAAATAAACTTAAATCCATAGTAATACCCCAGCTCGCTTGTCAGAGGGTAGGCGAGCAATTGGTTGCGCAACCATTTTATGTAACAATAGACTGGTTTACAACTATTCTGCCAATCGCAGAGATATCCAGATTTATTGGGCTATTTAAAAGTTAAAAAAATAGTTTGCTAGGGAGCTAAGATGTCCTTACTTAAAAAACCGTCCAAGCTCGAATTAATGGCAGAGCCCCTGTTGCTGGTGGTGATGGGTGTATCGGGAACAGGCAAGTCGACATTGGCCAGTGAATTTGCCCGGCGCCATCAATTTACCTTTTTGGATGCTGATTCACTGCACAGTGAGCAGGCGATTAAACAGATGTCACAGGGTATCCCGCTGACTGATGACCAGCGATCGCCATGGGTACAGAGGATTTATGCGCGGCTCAGCGAAAGCCAGAAGAACAATAAAAACTGCGTGCTTGCTTACTCCGGTTTAAAACAGGCTCACAGAGAAGTGATTTTCAGCTCATACAGAAACAGGGCGGGAGTGCTGTTAAGTGCAGACCAGCAACTGATAATGGCGCGGTTGGCTAAACGGTCTGATCACTTTATGTCTCCGCAATTGCTGGGCAGCCAGCTTGCGGACATGGAACCCTTTGATAATAAAGAGCCGCTGCTGCAGCTGAGCAGTGCCGAGAGGGTAGAGCATTTACTGCAACAGCTGGAGAGCTTTGTATCAACAATACATGCACGCAGCTAAACAACCCGAGACTGAGATCTATTGAGATATGACCATAGTCCAGCCTCGGGATCAGGCTTTAAAAGTTAGGCCTTTAGTTGCGAGGTGGCGCCTGCTTTTGATGGGCGGCTTCTCACTGAAGTATAGGTGGTACAGGTTCCTTTGTTTACATCTAGGGTAAAAGCAACAACCGCAGGTTTCTTCTCAGCATAGGCTCTGCACTTTTCTACAGATCTAAACTTCTTGGATGTCTTTACCGCATGGATTTTGCCGCTGACTGCCGTGCCGTCTTCGACGGGCATCCAGTTGGATGCGGAGCTGGCAAAGCTCATTGCTGGTACTAGGGCTGCAAGCATTAGGCTGCGTTTAATCACATTTTTCATAATTTATCCTATATTTAAATTTTGAGTCTGGGGTTGAGGCTATGTCATACTCAGACCCAATTCCCGGAGATCACTACGCAGCATTTATTGTGCCAGTTTGCTCAGTACCCACAGATTGGGGATAAATATGAGTGCATAACCTAAAATATGCGCCAAGTTGGTGCATTTTTTGGTGGCCATGTTCCTTGTGCACTATTTGGGGGTGGCATTGCTGTTAAAAAATAGCTTGATCGAAGCCGGTTTAACCCAGAGGAATCATCCTGTGAAGCAGCAACTAAAATCTATTTTACTCTTAATTGCGCTGGCCTCTGGCTCGGCTTTGGCGGGAGCCAATAATATAATTATCGACGTGAGATCAGGCTCTGAATGGGCAGCTGGTCATTTGCAGTCAGCACAGCATCTTGAACTGGGGATGGTGGCGCAAAATATACACAGCCTGGTTGAGGATAAAGATCAGCGCATCTATCTGTACTGCCGCAGCGGCAATAGGTCGGGCCAGGCTAAAGCTATTCTGCAGGAGCTGGGCTATACCAATGTGGTTAATGCTGGTGGTCTAGAGGATGCCAGCCGGACGCTAGAACGGGAAATTACTAAGTGAATCAGTCAGGACAGGAAAATAATAGGTCCCCTAAAAAACTGAGGATTCACCGCCCCTAGAAGAGTTTTAACCTGAATACACATCAACCTCTCTTCAAACTTGCTTCCACCGAGAGCGTCAACAGCAACTGCCACCTCAGCAGGCCATTGAGATACCTCCTACTGTCGGGTCAACGCCCTCATTGCAAGCGTGTTAAAGGTGCCTGGTTGGTGAGTATGAATGGAGCAGATCAAATGAACACAAGATTATGGGTTGCAGTGGCTTTACTTATCGGAGCGTCCTGTTGGACGAAGGCTACGGAGGTGTCCGAAGGCATATTAAGAACGCCAGATCATTATTTCGACAATCTGATCGACCATCGCTTTTCGCCCAACTATATGGAATGTGCTAACTCTTTAGGCACGCGTCTGCGGTAGTAGTATGTATTTCTGTTGCCACGCTTAAATAAATACTTCATTGAGATGGAATGGGTGCCGACGTTGAATTGGATCATAACGTAAAAAGCCTCTAGTGAGTGTACGCTTGTGTGTACATAACTAAAGGCTTTTGCGGCTAGAGCCTTCTATTTTACAGGGCTCTATCTACTAAATTGGCGCACCCGGAGGGATTCGAACCCCCGACCAAGTGGTTCGAAGCCACCTACTCTATCCAGCTGAGCTACGGGTGCGGTGTTGGATGCATTGTAGCCTAATTTAGCGTTCCAGGTATTGTAGTTTATTGGGTACGCCATTCCATTCGTCTGCATCTGCTGGTGGCTCTTTCTGTACGGTGATATTTGGCCATACATCGGCCAGCTCTGCATTTAGCTCCAGGAAGACTTCCTGACCTTCGGGTATTTCATCTTCAGCAAAAATTGCATCCACTGGACACTCTGGTTCACAGAGGGCGCAGTCAATGCACTCATCCGGATGAATCACCAAAAAGTTGGGGCCCTCATAAAAACAGTCTACAGGGCACACTTCAACACAGTCTGTGTGTTTGCACTTGATGCAGTTGTCGCCAACAATAAAGGTCATTTGGTGTCACTCTTATCTGGTTGAGGTCAGTTTAGGCGCGGCATTATAGCAGGAAGATTTCTCCTGTGAATGCCTGAGTCAGGTTATTTGGTTCTATCTTATAGCTTGAGCCAAAGCTTACGTCAGAGCAGTTTTTTTAGTTCATAAACCAGATCCAGCGCCTGCTTTGGCGATAGCTCATCGGGGCTCAATGATTTCAGCCGCTTCTGCAGTTCTGGGTTGACCGGAGGTAAAAATAGCTCAGCCTGACTCGGTAGCGGCGGGGTGTCTGCCGGGGGAGTTATTACGCCGGGGCTGCCCGCTTCCAGCAGCGCCAGTTCCTGACGAGCAAGATTGATAACATCAGCGGGTATGCCGGCCAATTTAGCCACCTGAATACCATAGCTCTGGCTGGCTGGGCCATCCTGTACCGAGTGTAGGAATACAATGCTGTCATTGTACTCCGTGGCATCCAGGTGCACATTAATGGTGCCTGCTACTTTGTCTGGCAGAGCGGTCAGCTCAAAGTAGTGGGTGGCAAACAGAGTGAAAGCTTTGACCTGTTCGGCGAGATAGAAGGCGCAGGCCCAGGCCAGAGACAGGCCGTCAAAGGTGCTGGTGCCACGGCCCACTTCATCCATCAATACCAGGCTGCGATCAGTGGCGTTGTGCAGGATATTGGCGGTTTCGGTCATCTCAACCATAAAGGTAGAGCGGCCGCCGGCCAGATCATCTGAGGACCCTATGCGCGTAAAAATGCGATCAACCAGGCCTATAGTAGCCGCGCTGGCGGGGACAAAGCTGCCAATTTGAGCCAGTAAAACAATTAGTGCGGCCTGACGCATATAGGTAGATTTACCACCCATGTTGGGTCCCGTGATGACCAGCATTTTGCGGCCATGATTCATTAGCAGGTCATTGGCCACAAATGGGTCGCTGGAGACCTGTTCCACTACCGGGTGGCGGCCTCCCTCAATATTAATGCCGGGCTGCAGTTGTAGCTGGGGCCTACAGAAGCCCAGACTGTGGGCTCGCTCAGCCAGGGTGGCCAGCACATCCAGTTCCGCCACGGCGGCGGCACAGGTCTGCAACTGGGCTAGATCCTGATTCAATGTTTCAAGCAGCTGCTCATAGAGGTGCTTCTCTCGGCTAAGCGCTCGGCTCTTGGCGCTCAGAGCTCGGTCTTCAAATTCTTTAAGCTCTGGGGTGATAAAGCGTTCGGCATTTTTTAGGGTCTGGCGCCTGATATATTCCACTGGCGCCTGATCACTTTGCCCGCGAGAGATCTCAATATAATAGCCATGCACTCGGTTAAAGCCGACCTTAAGGCTGGAGATGCCTGTATTGGCTTTTTCGCGCTCTTCCATAGCCAGCAGGAACTCTCCTGCGTTGGTATTTAGGGCTCTTAGCTCATCTAACTCAGAGTCATAACCATCGGCAATCACGCCGCCGTCACGTATTACAACTGGTGGATTTTCCTGAATAGCGCCAGCCAGCAGTTCCACCAAATGGGGCAGTGGCTTGGCGCCTTTGGCCAGCTGCTGGAGGTGAGATATTTCGGCACTGTTTAGCTCTGTGGCAATCTGTGGCAATACTGCCAGTGAGTCCAAAAGGCGTGTTAAGTCTCTGGGTCGGGCTGATCTCAGAGCAACACGAGTAAGAATCCGTTCCATATCGCCCACCTGTTTTAGATGGCCGTGAAGCGTCTCGTAGACATAGTTATCTTGCACAGCAGAGATACTGTCCTGTCGCGCCTGCAGTATTCCCAGGTCTTGCAGAGGTTGATTTAGCCAGCGACGCAGCAGTCTGCTGGCCATGCTGGTGGCGCTATTGTCCAGTACATCAAATAGAGTGTTTTCTTCGCCGCCGGTCAAGTTGATATCCAGCTCTAAATTGCGCCTGCTGGCGGCATCCAGAGCCACTCTGTCTTCGCGGTTCTCCGCGCTGATACTGCGAATATGGGGCAGATTATTGCGCTGTGTATCCAGCGCATATTGCAGCAGGCAGCCGGCGGCGGCTATGCCCACGGGGAGATGGTCGCAGCCAAACCCGGCTAAGTCTTTGGTGGCAAACTGCTTATTGAGCAGGCGCTGGGCACTATCTAAATCAAACTCCCAGGGTGCGCGATAGCGTGTACCTGGCGACTGCTGCAAAAAGTCGCTAGCTGGTAGATCTTCAGAAATTAACAGTTCGACTGGGTTGAGTCGCTGCAGTTCAGCATGCAGTTCATCGGCACTGTCTAGCTGCAGCAGTTGAAAGCGACCAGTGCTCATATCCAGGGTGGCAAGTCCAAATTGATCGTCGCAGTGAGTAATGGCAGCCAGCAAATTGTCAGTGCGGTCATCGAGCAGGGCTTCGTCGGTAAGAGTCCCGGGGGTGAGCACGCGCATTACCGCTCGCTCCACCGGCCCCTTGCTGGTTTCCGGGTCGCCAATCTGCTCACAGATTGCTACCGATAGACCCTGCTTAACCAGCTTGGCGATATAGCTCTCCGCTGCATGGTAGGGTACACCGCACATTGGAATGGGATTACCATTGGTTTTGCCTCGTGCAGTCAGAGTGATATCCAGCAGCTGACTGGCCCGCTTGGCATCGTCAAAAAACAACTCGTAAAAATCACCCATGCGATAGAAAACAATATCATTGGGATGCTCAGCCTTGATACGCAGGTATTGCTGCATCATTGGAGTATGGGGACTGGACTCTGGGGTTGCTTTCATAGGACCAAAACTGGGCAAGTTATCTGTCAGCGAAATTAAGTCTCTTAGTTTAGACCAAACTGATGCCTATAGCCTATTGAAATAGACGCTATTGCTCTGCATAACTGGCAATAATAGTTAACTTAAGGCATAAAAGCTGTCGATTGTTAAAGCTGGGTAGTAATGCTAAATTGCTGGCCTGAGTTTAAAGCACAGTTAGCTCTGTTAACGCAAAATACCAATATATTGAGACAGACCTAGGGGAAGATAGATGAGTGATGCAGTAACAGTAACTATTGAAGATGGTGTGGCCCGTATTGTTATGGACGATGGCAAAGTCAATGTTCTGGGCTATGCCATGTGGGATGCTCTGGAGGCCGCATTTGACCAGGCCGAAGAGGCGGGCGCAGTGGTTATTCTGCAGGGGCGCGATGGTATTTTTTCCGGAGGTTTTGACCTCAAGGAAATGGGTAAAGGGCCGCAGAATGCTCTGCAGCTGACATCCAGAGGGTCAAAGATGGCGCGTCGCATACTGTCATTTCCCACACCGGTGATTGGCGTGTCAACCGGGCACTGCATTGCCATGGGTGCATTTCTAATGCTGGCCTGCGACTATCGAATTGGCGCTGCCGGCGATTTTAAGACAGGACTTAACGAAACCATGATCGGCATGACCATGCATAATTTTGGTATCGAACTGGCTCGCTACAGAATCCCATTGCATTACTTTAGTCGCGCGGTAATTAATGCGGAGATATGGAATCCGCAAGATGCTATATCTGCAGGATTCTATGATCGCATTGCACCAGTTGAGCAGCTTGAGGGTGCAGCATCTATGGCGGCGGAGATGTTTGGCAATCTGGATATGACTGCTTTTAATGGCACCAAAAACAAATCGCGTAAAGATGTTCTGGAATTACTCGATCGCTGTATAGAAATGGATCTGGTTGCCCCTGGCAGCTAACTAAAGCCTTTTAAAGCTCCTTAATTCTCAAAAGCTTTATTTTTTAATCGCCAGCATTCCGCGCCTTTGGTGCGCGGGATTGCGTTTTCCTGACCTTTTAAAAATCCTATTTAGAGAGCAGTATTCGCTTATGAATAGCGTTTAGCGCTTTAAAAAGGTTGGATATTCACCAGGAAAGAGACTGAAAACAAATCCATTTTAGAGGGCCTGTTGAGTGGGTATTCCACGGCAGATGTTGGGTTGCTAATGCCGTTTCTAGAAGCCACAGACGTCGCCGGCGGAACCGTGGTAATTACCCATGGTAGCATGGATGCAGATGTTTACTTTTTGCAGGGTGGCGCCTTCAGTGTTTTGGAGAAAGTGAATATTAATGGTTCGACCGTTATTCTAAACACAGCCTCATTCTCCGGACCCAGTATTCTCGGCGAAGTGAATATGCTCAACCAGACCTTGAGAACAGCCACAGTCTTGAGCGGACCCATCACGGACCTCTTGCCGAGCCAGCGCCGGAGGCGGAGCTGCAAATATAGGCCTGCGGGGCAGCTTTTTACCATTGCTGTCAATTTGTCTCAAAACAACTATCGGCCGTCTGCAAAGCGAGATACACTTTTGCTATGAATCCTGATATCTACCAACTCTCAGCCGACATCGGCAAAATTCTCGGTGACCAGGGTGCCACCGTGACATTTGCAGAGTCCTGCACCGGCGGCGGTGTGGCCCATGCCATTACAGCGGTGCCGGGCAGCTCCGCCTGGTTTGGTTGCGGCTTTGTCACCTATGCCAATAGTGCCAAACACCGATTGCTGGGTGTGCCTGCAGAGCTGCTTAATTCACAGGGTGCGGTAAGTGAGCCTGTGGTAATAGAGATGGCCAAGGGAGCAGTTGCCGCTGCGGGAGCTGACTTTGGGGTCGCTATTAGTGGCATCGCCGGCCCCGGAGGTGGCACCGTCGAAAAGCCTGTGGGCACAGTTTGGTTCTGTTGGACTGGACCCCAGGGTAACCTGACTCAGCGGCATTGTTTTTCAGGAGACCGCCACCAAGTTCGTGAGCAAGCCATCACAATTTGTTTAAAACAACTGTTGCATCAGGTTACTGGTTATTATACTGTATAACCATACAGCTACTGATTAAGTAACCAGTAATATAAAACATCGCAAAATTTCGAGGATACAAATATGGACGCCAACAAATCTAAAGCACTAGAGGCAGCACTGGGTCAGATCGAACGTCAGTTTGGCAAGGGCACCGTGATGCGTATGGGCGAGGGTGGCCGTCAGGCGGTGCCCGCTATCTCAACCGGATCACTGGGTCTGGACATTGCACTTGGCATTGGCGGCCTCCCCAAGGGTCGAGTTGTTGAGATCTATGGTCCGGAGTCCTCAGGTAAGACAACATTGACGCTGCAGGTGATTGCCGAGGCGCAAAAGGCTGGTGGCACCTGTGCCTTTGTGGATGCCGAGCACGCACTGGATCCTGTCTATGCGGAAAAGCTGGGCGTTAAGGTCGACGACCTGATTGTCTCGCAGCCAGATACAGGTGAGCAGGCTCTCGAAGTTACAGATATGCTAGTGCGCTCTGGGGCCTGCGATGTCTTGGTGGTTGACTCGGTAGCTGCGCTGACCCCGCGAGCGGAGATTGAGGGTGAGATGGGTGATCATCACGTGGGCCTTCAGGCTCGACTGATGTCTCAGGCGCTGCGCAAACTGACAGGTAATATTAAAACCGCTAACTGCCTGGTTATCTTTATCAACCAAATCCGTATGAAAATTGGTGTTATGTTTGGTAATCCGGAGACCACCACTGGCGGTAATGCCCTGAAGTTTTATTCCTCAGTACGTCTGGATATTCGTCGTATTGGAGCCGTAAAGGATGGCGACGAGATTATAGGTAACGAAACCCGCGTTAAGGTCGTTAAAAACAAGGTGGCACCGCCGTTTAAGCAGACAGAATTCCAAATTCTCTACGGTCGCGGTATCAACCGCAACGGCGAGCTTGTGGATCTGGGCGTCAAGCATGGTCTGGTGGATAAATCTGGTGCCTGGTATGCCTACAAAGGGAATAAAATTGGCCAGGGTAAAGCCAATGTTGGCATCTTCCTGACGGAGAATCCGGAGATTGCGGCTGAAATCGAATCCCAGATCAGAGCGAAGGAGCTGGGTAATCTAAAGCCTGTAGAGGACGCCCCTGCGACATCGGAACAGGATTTTACTGAAGAGTAATCCAGCACAAAGCTCAGGCAATGAAAAAACAGGACGAGGTAGTTACTCCAGCTAAAATTCGCTCTGCAGCCATGGATCTGCTGACCGGGCGTGAATTTTCCCGGGCCGAGCTAGCCAAGAAGCTGGGTAAGCGCTTTGGCTCTGACCCTTCAATTTCTGATCCGATAATTAAGGCGGAACTGGATCGTCTGCAACAAGAGGGCTTGCAGTCTGATGAACGCTTCTGTGAAGCATTTCTGCGCTCGAGAATTTATCGCGGTCATGGGTTGGCAAGAATTCGCATGGATATCCGTCAGAAAGGTATTGCAGAGGATCTATTTAATGTCGCAGTAGAGACCTCTGATACTGACTGGTTTGCGCTCGCAAGAGAAGTCGCCGAGCGCAAATTTGGCCGCGGTCCGATCATAGATCAAAAAGACAGGGCCCGGCGCATGCGCTTTTTACAGTACCGCGGTTTTAACTTTGACCAGATCAAGTATGCCCTGTCGGCCACTGAGCTAGAAGAGGTTTAGGCAGGGGCTGCATGCAGATAGCCATCAAATAGCTCTACCAATCTGGGTTCCATATAGCTATGGGCCTTGAGATTGACAATAAATCCACAGTGCCCGCCATGGGCATAGATCTCGAGATTAAGTAAGTCTGGACAGTTGATCTTTTTCACATCTGACACGGGAATAATGGGGTCGTCAGCGGCTGTAATGAGATGCGCCGGAATACTCAGATTACTCAGTCTGTCGCCTGTAAGCGCATAAGACCTAAAGTAGCTGTCTGCATCTTTAAACTCTGTATGCCTGGGGACAAAAAATTCATTGAGCTCCTCGAAGGTCTTGGCTTGTTGAAGTTGGGGTCCAAAATCATATTCCGGAAAATGCACCAGTTTTTTACGCAGGGACCTGGTCCAGCGATACATAAAGTACTTGCGATAGATAAACGACCCTTTGTTTAGGGCACTCATGGCATTCACAGGATCTACCGGAGGGGATATAGCCACTGCCGCCCTGAGGCCCAGCGCAGATCCGCGATCAGCAGCTATGCGCAATGTAAAGTTGCCACCGAGAGAAAACCCTGCCAAAAAAATGGTTTGGTAGGGTTTTTGAGACAAGAAGCTCTCAATAGCATCACCCACCTCAGTTACCATAGTCGAGTTAAACAGCGCTTTATTGAGGTGCTGGGTGTCCCCATGATCACGCATATTAAGCCGCAGCACATCGTAGCCATGGTCAAGCAAATACTTGGCGGTGGTTACCTGATAAGCGGATTTGCTCGAACCCTCCCAGCCGTGGATCAAAATCACCAAGGCTTTTTTAGCGCTCACCTTTTTTTGGGTGCTGAGATCAAACTCAGCTTTAAGTCTTACCCCCTCGGGTGTAGTCAGAAGCAATTCCTCTGAGTCAAGCACCTCGGCAAGCCTGTTGGCTCGGCGTTTTCGCGGCCCCACACTGTTGAGCGCACTTTGAATATGTGCGTGGCGCAGATAAAAAGGTGGGGTAAATAGGTGTTTTATAGTCATATATAAGGTTAGCGCGTACTTTGGAAATTTGGGCGATTCTTGAACCGCTCATCATAACTGGGGTCGAACTCTAAGACCAAGGAATTTGGTCAATCAGGAAGGTATAGTATCAAGGAGATCAGGATGATTAAGATACTGCAGTTATCTGCGATAAAAAGCGCCATATTGTTATTAATAGCCTTAGTTTTGGCATCTTCGCCCATATTAGCCGCCACTGGCAGCTCCGCAACAGATTCCTCAGTGAACAACCAGATAGAAAAACCAGAGCTATCTGTGGTCGAGCGAATGCGCGCCATAACACCCTTAAACTACAAAAAATGGAGTATTCGCAGCGGTTGCATTAACTCAAGTCGCATCAAGCGGATTAGGTTTCTGGATGACAGCACGGCTCTGGTGAGTCTGATGGGCAAGAAAACAGCTGTGCTTAAATTAGCCTCGCGCTGTCCAGGTATTAAGAAACGTGGTTTTTCCTACGCCAGCGAAGGCCAGAGACTGTGCACCAGACATACGCGCTTTTCGGTGCTTGGTGGAAGCTATGCCTGCAAGGTAGCCTCCATAGATCCGTATATTGGACTGGAGGACCCGCCCGAGCTGCAAGAATATGATTGAATCCGCTATTTTTGCTTGCTTATAGTAGAGGTTTTGGCTTTTCATAGTAGCTACAAAGGTTTGCTATGAGGCTCCAGATGAAGTTAATTAAACCGTGCATCATTGTGTTGCTAGCCGCAGCCCTACCCGCAATGGGTTTTGCAGAAGAGCCCTCGGCCAATAAAGAGCCCTCAGCGGGTAAAGAGCCCTCAGCCAATAAAGAACCCTCAGCCAATAAAGAACCCTCAGCCAATAAAGAACCCTCAACCAATAAAGAACCCTCCCTGATAGATCGCATGAAAGCCATCGATGAGGTAAATCCCAAGAGCTGGGGTATTCGCAATAACTGCATTGCCGTATCAAGAATCCGTGATATTAATTTCCGAGATGATCAGTCTGCCATTGTCGATGTCGGCCGCGGCAAAGAGGTACTAATGCGTCTTCGACGTGAGTGCTCTGGAGTCAAAACTGAAGGTTTTATGTATAAGCCCAGAGGCATTCGTCTCTGCGCTCGCCATGATTATTTGACCCTGATTCGCAGCAAGCGTATCTGCCATATTGCATCTTTCGAGCCCTACCTGGAGGTTCAAAAACCCAAACCAGAGGACAATAAATAATGTTCAGAGCACCTACCGTTCTGGTTGCCATAATCCTGGTCTGTTTAGCAGCTGCAGTTAAGCTGCAGGCGAGTCCCATGACCTTGCAGGGCAGTTTGCAGCAGGGAAGCCTGTTGCTGGGCACTGTAGAGACGGGTTCCACAGCCTTTTATCGAGACCAGGCACTGCCAGTGACTGCCAGCGGCCAGTTTCTGCTGGGGCTGGGCAGAGATGCTCCTTCCAGTATTGAGCTGCGCATTGTCGACGCAGAAGGCTTGCAGACTGTGCAAAAGTTTGCCGTAGCAAAGCGTGAATATCGCATCCAGCGCGTCAATGGTGTGCCCGCAAAAACCGTTAACCCACCGGCAGCTGATTTGGCGCGTATTCGCAATGACTCGGCGCTGGTCAAATCGGCACGTCGCGAGATTACCGCCAGAGAGGATTTTCTCGACGGTTTTCAGATACCTCTGAACGGGCCAATTACCGGTGTCTATGGCAGCCAGCGAGTGTATAACGGCGTACCTAAAAACCCCCATTATGGCGTCGATTATGCGGCTCCAACAGGTACCCAGGTGCTGTCACCCGCCGCTGGGATAGTGCGACTAGCCCATCTCGATATGTTCTACTCTGGGGGCACATTGATTGTCGACCATGGTCATGGGCTCAGCTCCAGTTTTCTTCATCTCAGCGATATCCTAGTAGCTGAGGGCAGCCCAGTGAGTCGCGGTCAGCCCATAGCTAAGGTGGGTGCCACGGGCCGAGCCACTGGACCTCACCTGGACTGGCGTATGAACTGGCACAGCGAGCGCATCGACCCTCAGTTGGTTCTCGAGACATTACCTGCTCAGTAACTAGACCGGGAAATACAAAATCCGGATAATTCCCCCGAAACATGGCGATTTGGCTGTATTTTGCGTAAACTAGCGCGGTTTTTTAATGGACAGATACAGTGGATAAAGAACTCCTAAGCATCTTGGTTTGCCCGGTCAGCAAGGCTCCTTTGGAATATGACGCAGAGGCGCAGGAGCTAGTGTGCAAAGCCAGCGGTTTGGCTTACCCAATCCGCGACGGTATCCCGGTAATGCTGGAGACCGAAGCGCGGCAATTGAATAGCGACCAAAAACTGAAATAGCTGAGGCTGTGGGCATTTTAAAAACCCATTGCCAGTCGGCTGTGAGCACCCAATCATGACAACAGAGACTCTATTTACGCGGATTATTAATCGCGACATACCAGCAGATATCCTCTATGAGGATGATCAATGTATTGTGATTAATGATATAGCTCCCCAAGCACCAGTGCATATGCTGGTTATTCCGCGCCAGCCATTGCCTCGCCTGGCAGATGCCAGTCAGGCAGATCGCGATATGCTGGGACATTTGATGTGGGTGGCAGGTGAGGTCGCCCGCCAGTTTGGTGTTGACGACGCGTTCCGTCTGGTGGTTAACAATGGCGCAGATGCAGGGCAGACCGTATTCCACCTACACCTGCATATTTTGGCCAATAAAGGCAGCGAGAAAACTTTCTCGGAAGCAAATTTATAAGTGGATCAGTACTAGACGCTGAGCCCTCAACTGGAAACTAACCATCATGAAAAGCGCCGAAATACGTGACGCCTTCCTAAACTATTTTGCCAGCAAGCAGCATAAAGTTATGCCCAGCAGCAGCCTGGTACCGGGCAATGACCCCACGCTGCTATTTACCAATGCAGGGATGGTGCAATTTAAAGATGTCTTTTTGGGTGAGGACAAGCGCGACTATAATCGGGCTGTATCCTCTCAGCGCTGCGTGCGTGCCGGTGGCAAGCACAATGATTTGGAAAACGTAGGCTATACCGCTAGACACCACACTTTCTTTGAAATGCTGGGTAACTTCAGTTTTGGCGACTACTTTAAGCGCGATGCCATCGCCTTTGCCTGGCAGTTTCTCACCGAGGTGCTGGAACTGCCCAAAGAGCGACTCTGGGTCACTGTGCACATTAGTGATGACGAGGCTGCGGAAATCTGGGTTAACGAAATTGGTGTTGACCCCGCGCGTCTTTCCCGCCTAGATGAAGATAATTTTTGGCAGATGGGAGATACAGGTCCCTGTGGTCCCTGCACAGAGATTTTCTGGATCATGGCGAGGATATTCCCGGTGGTCCTCCCGGCAGTGAAGACGACGATCTCGATCGCTATATCGAGATTTGGAATCTGGTATTTATGCAGTTTGAGCGCGACAGCAGCGGCAAGATGACGCCATTGCCCAAGCCTTCAATTGATACGGGTATGGGTCTTGAGCGTATAGCCGCGGTGATGCAGGGCGTGCACAATAATTACGATATTGATCTATTTCAGCATTTGATCAAGTCTGCGGCTGAGGTGATTGGCTGCACTGATCTCCAGGAAAACTCATTAAAGGTGGTGGCTGACCATATCCGCTCCTGCGCATTCTTGGTGGTCGACGGTGTACAGCCCTCAAACGAGGGTCGTGGCTATGTGCTGCGGCGCATTATTCGACGGGCATTGCGTCACGGCTACAATCTGGGTGCCAGTGGCAGCTTCTTCTTCAAGCTGGTTGGCCCTCTGGTCGAAGTAATGGGCGAAGCCTATCCTGAGCTGGCAAGCATGGCCGATGAGATTGCCTCTGTACTCAAAAAAGAGGAAGAGCAGTTTGCACGAACTCTGGATAAAGGTATGGCTGTACTTGAGGCTGGTCTTGCCGAGTTGTCAGGCACAGTATTGCCCGGCGAGCTGATCTTCCAGCTCTACGATACCTTTGGCTTCCCGACTGATTTAACCAATGATGTGGCCCGTGAAAAAGGCTACAGCCTGGATATGGATGGCTATGAGAAATGCATGGAAGAGCAGCGTACCAGGGCTCGTTCCGCCAGCCAGTTTGGTGTGGATTACAGTGACAATATCCGTGTCGATGGCAGTACCCAGTTCTGTGGCTATGAAACCCTGGAAAACCAAGCCAATATTCTGGCCCTCTATGCTGCGGGTGAGCCAGTAGTTAGTGCCACAGAGGATACAGAGGTCCTGGTGGTGCTGGACAAAACTGCTTTCTATGCTGAATCTGGTGGCCAGGTAGGAGACTCAGGTTATCTGCAGGCTGATTCAGGCAAAATTGAAATTGTTGATTGCCGCAAGTCCGGTGATCACCACCTGCATATAGGGCGAGTGCTTTCAGGTGAAATTAAGGCCGGGCAGCAGGTTACTGTTAGCGTCGACAGTGCCGTGCGTCAGGGCACAGCACTCAACCATTCGGCGACCCATTTAATGCATGCGGCACTGCAACAGGTGCTGGGTGACCATGTGGCTCAGAAAGGCTCTCTGGTGGACAGCGAAAGATTGCGGTTTGATTTCTCTCATAATGAAGCCGTTACTGCAGAGCAGATTCGTCAGATTGAGCACATAGTCAATCGGGAGATACTGCGCAATAGCAACGTGGATACCGAAGTTATGTCTATGGATGATGCCAAAAGCAAAGGTGCCATGGCCTTATTTGGCGAGAAATATGGTGATCAGGTGCGCGTGCTAAGCATGGGCGGAGACTTCTCAGTTGAGCTCTGTGGTGGCACCCATGTTGCGCAAACGGGCGATATAGGTCTGCTGCGTATCTCCGGTGAGTCCAGCGTAGCAGCGGGTGTGCGTCGTATTGAAGCGGTCACAGGTGCAAAAGCAGTGGAACTCTGTGATCAGTTGCAGGATACCATCGCAGATGTCTCCAGTCTGGTGCGTGCATCTGGCGGAAATGTTGCCGACAAGGTGCAGCAACTGGTGGATGATAATCGCAGAATGCAGAAAGAGATCGAGGCGCTCAAGAGCAAACTCGCCAATGCCTCTGGTTCTGATTTGATGTCTGGTCTCAAAGAGATCAATGGCATAAATGTACTCTCTACGGTCGTAGAGGGTGCAGATGCCAAGAGCCTGCGCGGTGTGGCCGATCAGGTGCGCTCCAAGCTGGATAAGGGTGTATTTTTCCTGGCTGCGGTAGAGGGTGATAAGGCCGCGTTGGTGGCTGGCGTTACCAGTAATCTGACCGACAGCGTAAAGGCTGGTGATCTGCTTAAGCATGTGACAGCGCAGGTGGGTGGCAAAGGCGGTGGTCGACCGGATATGGCTCAGGGTGCTGCTGGAGATATCAGTGCACTGCCAGAGGCTATGGAATCGGTCTATAGTTGGGTAGAACAAAATATTAGTTAAAGCTTGAGTTGAGGATAGATGAGTTTAATTGTTCAAAAATATGGCGGTACCTCGGTAGGGACCGTAGAGCGTATTCAGGCGGTAGCCGAAAAAGTTGCCAGAGGTCATCGTCTCGGCGATAAATTGGTGGTTGCTGTCTCCGCTATGAGTGGGGAGACCAATCGACTGATTGGCTTGGCCAAAGAAATTGACGCACAGCCCTCTATGCGAGAGATGGATGTGTTGGTCAGTACCGGTGAGCAGGTGACCATAGCTCTGTTGTGCATGGCGTTAAATAAACTGGGTATTGAAGCCCGCTCATACACCGGTGGGCAGGTGCGCATACTGACTGACAACGCCCATGGTAAAGCACGTATTATAGAAATTGATGGCCATCGTATTGAGGGAGATCTCGATGCCGGTCGGGTGGTTGTGGTTGCTGGTTTTCAGGGCTCTGACGAAGACGGCAATATTACCACCTTGGGTCGAGGCGGCTCAGATACCACAGCAGTGGCACTGGCAGCAGCTTTAAACGCCGACGAATGTCAGATATATACAGATGTTGACGGGGTCTACACCACCGATCCCAGAGTTGTCGGTCGAGCACAGCGACTGGATAAAATTACCTTTGACGAAATGCTGGAAATGGCCAGCCAGGGTTCAAAGATACTGCAGATTCGCTCCGTTGAATTTGCCGGAAAATACAATGTACCACTGCGTGTTATGTCCAGCTTTGAAGAGGGCCCAGGCACGTTGATATCTCTTGAGGATGAAGATCAGATGGAAAAAGCAGTTGTTTCAGGCATAGCCTTTAATCGCGACGAAGCAAAACTTACTATTCGCGGCATTCCCGATCAGCCCGGTGTGGCCTACAAGGTGTTGGGAGCGATTAGCGCTGCCAATATTGAGATTGATGTAATTGTGCAAAATGTGGCTAAAGATAATTCAGCCACCATTACCTTTACAGTTCATCGCAATGACCTCAGTCAGGCCGAGAGCCTGTTGAAGCAGATCGCCGAGGATCTGGGTGCTCTGGAGATTGATACCGATGATCAAATCGCCAAGGTATCCATCGTGGGAGTGGGCATGCGTTCCCATGCAGGTGTGGCTGCAACCATGTTCGAAGCGCTGGCCAATGAGAACATCAATATTCAACTGATTACCACCTCGGAGATTAAAATCACCGTGGTTATCGAGGAGCGTTATCTGGAGCTTGCAGTGCGCGCCTTGCATACAGGCTTTGATCTGGACAGTCCCAGCGCAGAATAGGTCTAATCTTTGGACAACTGCCGTAAAAACTGATAGATTTCAAAAATCTTTACAGCAACGTGCAGGGCTGTACAGAGATGCAGGAAGGATACCCCGCCCGAGGTTAGGGTGGATTAAGGACAGATATACCCGCCATAGACTGGTAGGGCAGCAGTGTGGGAGCTTGCTATGTTAATACTGACAAGAAGAGTGGGAGAGACTCTTGTAATTGGTGATGAGGTAACCGTAACCGTACTAGGCGTTCGTGGAAATCAGGTTCGATTAGGCGTGAACGCACCAAAAGAAGTCGCTGTGCATCGCGAGGAGATCTATCAGAGAATTCAGATGGAAAAAGGTGGCGAAAAGGCCCCTTCAGACGATAACAGTCTTTGATTTTTTCACCGATGTGATATTATGCCGCCGCTACCGCAGGGCGGCATAGTCGTTTCTAAAGAGCGGTAATATTTAGACACAAAGTTTAGGGAGAAATGGCCGAGTGGCTAACAAAATGCGAATGCATTTTGGACGCACTCTGGGCGGTCTCGAAGAGACAAGAAGCGAGAGCTTCGCAGCAATGCGCAACCGGGCGCGGCTTAGAGTTAGTAAGTAATTACCGGCATACAAGTTTACGGAGAAATGGCCGAGTGGCTGAAGGCGCGCCCCTGCTAAGGGCGTATACGTTAATAGCGTATCGAGGGTTCGAATCCCTCTTTCTCCGCCAAGCATTAGAGCCCCAGTAACTACAGTGTTTCTGGGGCTTTTTTGTGCCTGCTTTGTAGCAAACCTTTGTAGCAAAAATATCTTCTAATTATTCTGATTCAGTCAACTGAGCCGCTCTCTGTGCTGTTTTAGGGCAGGGGGGCTATTGCACAGGGGGGCGGGGGAGGCTGTTGAGTCTTGTTATTGTTACTGTATCTGGGGAGATACAAAGTAGGCTGGTTTCAAGAATTCTGTACTACCCTCAAACATCTATACACTATTGCAGAAATTCAGGCTGTTGTGGTAGGCTTCTGGCCCCCAAAGGGAGAAATCTATGAAAGTATTTCAAGCTGTTTTATTAACCTCTGTTCTGCTAATAACAGGCTGTTCAACCGCCCAACGATCATCTGAGGTTAATGCGGTTTACGTGCCAGCGGAACAGTATAAGAGTATGTCCTGCGAAGATTTGAGCGCTAGTGCTGAAGCTATCAGGAAGAAAACACCGGCTCTTGCTAAGGCGGTTGATGATGCAAGAAAGACGGACAAATTAGTGGAGGCCGGTGGATGGATTCTCTTTGCTCCTGCCCTATTATTTATGGATGGTAACGCCGAAGAGTCAGCAGCGCTTGCTTCGGCGAAGGGACAATTAGACGCTATCAGAACTGCCAGTATCACTGCAAATTGCGGCGAGACTAAGAGGAAGGATGCTACTGAGGGTGGTGAAGAGCGATTATCTTTAGCTACAAATCAGTGTGCAGATCTAGGCTATGAAAAAGGCACAGAAAAGTTTGCTGATTGCGTGATGACTCTGATCAATGGTAGCGAATAGATATTACAACCAATAGGGTGTATGAGATGATTGCAAAATTTAGAGTCTTTATTGGAATTGCTTTATTATCGTTGTTAGCTGGCTGTGCCTCTGTTGAAATGGCGAGTATTGAGCAGGATAATCTTAGAAAGTCTTTTTCGGAGCCCTCTGATGAAAAAGCGGGTTTGTATCTCTACAGAAATGGGTTGCTTGGTACAGCTGTCAAAAGGAGTCTTAGCATTGATGGTATTCCCGTTGGTGCACCAGCGGTTAAGACCTTTTTCTACATCGAGGTCGAGCCGGGTTCGCGAGTAGTTGCTACTGAATCCGAATTCGGTAGCAACGAAGTGTCCCTTAATACGCTTCCTGGTCAAAATTACTTTGTGCGACAGTACCTTAAAATGGGCCTTCTAACTGCTGGGGCGAACTTAAAGGTAGTAAGTCCAGAGGAAGGGCAAAAAGGCGTGTTGGAATGTAAGTTGGCCAAAAGCGATTACGAGAGCTGGCAGTAACTCAGTAAGGTTAGTTTCTATCGTCCCATAGCAGTAATGGTTCAAATTGGAGTGTTTTTAATCATCTTACAACAGGGAAGATGGCTGTGCTGTTACTATGCCTCTATACCGCTATAGCACCTGCACAGTCTATAACGCTTCAGTATCACTAACATCCTCTTCAGTTGCTTCAATGCTAGGCGGATCATTAACACCTTCTTTAGCGACTAAACCGTCCCAACTACTAGCAGTTACTCCATCAGTGTTTTGTTCAAAGCACTTGTTGATAGCGCTCATTAGAGGCTCAGAGAACTCTTGCGCTGTGCCTTTTATTCCACGCATTCCCACCTCTCCGACAATGATGCTGTAGTAGTCAGCCATCAGCAGTATCAGCGTCTCAGCATCTCTAACAGAGCAAATAAAGCTATCGTGTATGCAGACAATAAGGCTGGGGCTCCTCGCTGGGTTCGCCAAAGCGCAAAGCGTTTTGGGCCCCGCAGGCGGACCCCAGGACTGATTATTAGCCCTGAGCTTTTCTGCCAAAAATGCTCTCTAGTTGTTCAAGCGACTTGCCTTTCGTTTCTGGCAGTAGCCAGGCAACCAGGATCAGGCCGATTACTGCAAAGACAAAGTATGAGAAAAATGTCAGGGTCGCACCCAGCACGCTAAGCTCAAGTGGGAACAACAGCTGTACCAGAAAACTGACCATGCTGTTAATCATGCCAACAAAAGAGATAGCCACACCGCGCAACTGATTGGGGAATATTTCACTGAATAGGGCCCACATCACTGGACCTAGCGACATCGCAAACGACGCAACAAACCCAAGTATGCCGACCAGTATCAACACCGCATTCATCTTGGCGGCACCCTTGATAAGCTCACTCTCATACCTGAGTGCAGCCTCGGTACCTATGGCGTCGGAGACGGCGGTTTTAAATTCCACGTCGCTTTGATAGACCACGCCAACAAGAGAGTTGAGCTGTTCGACCTCGGTGGTTTCAATCTGTTGAATCTGTGCCACAGATTCTGTTTGCAATTCATAGGTCGCTTGGGAGAAACCATAGGTGCAAAGCGCCATGCTGATGGCGATACCAGACAGTCCAACCAGCAATAACGGCCTGCGGCCCCAGCGATCAATCAGAGCAATTGCCACCAGAGTGAAGATAACATTGATCAAACCGACCAATACAGCCTGAGCAAAGGCAGCGTCGGTGCCAATGCCGCTCTGCTCAAAAATGGTTGGTGCATAAAAGAAGATCGCATTAATGCCGGTAATCTGTTGTACCACACCCACAATAATGCCAACTATTAAGGCCAGTCGCATCTTGGGTCCAAAAATACCGCCAATACGGGCCCATAGTGACTCATTTTCCGTGGCAGAGCTCTGGGTGATCAACGATATTTCGCTATCAACTTGGTCAGCAGGCACCAGTTTGGCCATCACTGCGCGCGCTTCTTGTTCTCTCCCTTTTTGAATTAACCAGCGAGGACTGTCGGGAATAGCAAACAGAGCAGTAAAAAATATCAGTGCGGGGCCAATTTCAAAGCCCAGCATCCAGCGCCAGGAATGTTGGTCAATTCCCCAGGCGCTGACCCATTCTGCACCGGATGAGCTGAGCCCCAGAATGTAGTAGTTAGCAAAATATGCGGCTGACAGGCCTATAACAATATTTAATTGATTGACCGACACTAGCTTGCCGCGCCGCTGTGCTGGAGCAATCTCGGCAATATACATAGGGGCAATAATCAGTGAGGTAAACGCAAAGCCACCCAGTGCTCGCGCTGCCAACAACATAAAGTAAGAGGTGGAAAGTGCCGATAATACTGCGGAGACCAGGTAGAGAAGGGCAATAAACATGAGGATTTTTTTGCGCCCAAAAGCATCACTCAATGGGCCGATCAGCAATGTTCCTATGGCGCTGGAGAGGGTGGGCGCGGCAACTACAAACCCGGCTTGAATAGGCGTCAGGCCAAATTCAATGGTGACGGGGCTGACCACACCTGAGATAACGGAGGCGTCGAAGCCAAAAACAAAACCGCCGAGAGATACAATAATTGCGCAATAGATCGCGTAGTAGGATCGATATTCCATTGGAGTTCCAAAATAGATTAATAGTGGTTTATTTTTATTACTTTGCGCTCTTCTTGTAAGGACGTCATCAAAAGCGGCTTTTTATCTCCGCCATGTGCCGCTGAAAAGCGCGGCTATCCTCCCATCGAACGCATTCAGGCTCTAATTTACCCGCTAGTATCTCTAAGCTTACGTGTTCAATTTGGTAATTAAAACCTTGATGGGGCCGATTTTCGTTAAAGCGGTCCACACAGTCGTTGACCCTGAATAGTTTTGCTTCGCGCGCCCCCCAGTAATCGGCAATGGTGATGGTGCCTTCATCGCCTATCAATGTGAGATAGTTATTCAACTTGCAGCGAAACGAAGTGGCTAGCTGGGCAGTAGCTGTGTCTCTGCCATAACTATTGAGTATCACCACGTCGTCTTCAACGCCATTTTCTGCGCTGTGATGCCAAACAGTCTGGGCATCTGGATCCTGTCGCAGAAACAGCCAAGCCATGGCAATCGGATAGATACCCATCTCCAGCAAACAGCCACCGGCAAGGCGGTTATCATATTCTCGCAGATCAGGGCTATAAGGCAGTGGAAAACCAAAGTCGGCTCGCACATGACAGAGGTTGCCAATTCTCCCTTTGGCTACCCATTGCTGGGTTTTTTGAATGACCGGCATAAAATAGGTCCACATGGCCTCCATAAAATAACGCCGCTCCTGCGTGGCCACAGCAATAACCTCTTCCAACTCTGCTGGTGTGACTGTTGCAGGCTTTTCGCAAAGCACATGTTTGCCGGCGCGCAGGGCAGCGATGGCTTGATCTTTGTGATGGCTATGGGGTGTAGCTATATAGACTGCATCTACATTGGGGTCGGCAAATAGCTCGGCATAGCTTCCATAGGCCTGGGCAATAGAAAACTCATCGGCAAATGCCTGAGCTGACGGCAGCTTGCGAGCGGCAATTGCATAGAGACTGGCATGGGGGGCCTGCTCAATATCCGCGGCAAAGGTTTTTGCAATGCGGCCCGCGCCAACAATCCCCCAGCGAATTTTTGGCTCAGTGCTGCTCATGGCAACCGCTCTTCGATCAGACTACTGCTGGAAAATTGATAACGCATATTTCTGTATACACAGATATCGGTAATATCGGCCGCAACACCAGCGGGGCAGCATCGGTAGTTGGTTGAGGCTCTGTGGGAACCAGTTGCCGGCAGTACACGGTGCCAGAGATGACCGTGGATCAAAATAACTGTGCCTTTTTTGGGGCTCAGAGTTATTTGCTCAGTAAAGTCTTCATTGATATCCCCAACACTGATCGCGCCCAGCTTATGGGTGCCGGGCATCACCAGAACTTGCCCACCGGTATTAGCGTCGATATCCATGCTATAAACCAAGCGATTAAGATTAAACTGAGATTTATCCTCCGGCGGGCAGTCTTGATGCCAGCTCTGTCCTTTGGAGCCTTTGTGACTAAACATCACCATGCTATAAAGGCTGGACCATTCTGCGCCCAGAATAGCGTCGGTAAGATTGACTAACTCTTGATTTTGTTCGGCAGTATCAAAGTCATTTAAGCCGTCCAGCTGTGGAAACCAAGGAATTACATCTGTATTGGATTTGCTTAGGAATTCATCATTGTGAACAAAGTCAGGGTTGTTGCCAAAGTGGTCGAGAATAAGTGCCTGGTAATCATCCATAAGCCCTGTATCAAAGAAGTTATCAATCGACAGATAGCCTTGTTGCCAAAACTCTTTGGCCAGGGAGTCAATATTCATAGGTCAGCAAAATGCCCCTTATCTGAGTTTGAGTCAAAAGTTTATAATGCTCTAAATATAAAAGCGACCAAGGAATTTGGCATCGGGTGTTGAGATTGCAGTCCTTGGTTAATAGTCAGTATCTATCTGGAGTTGCATAAATGCGACTCTACTATATATAGTCAAGCACAGCTTAGCGGCTAGGAATCTAACTGATGTAGTTTACCAGCAAGGATAGAATTGATGAATCAACTGCCAATAACCCTTATTTTGATATGTGGACTGTTCTCCTGCAGTGCAATAGGAAAAACTGATCACAATTCAGTTTCGGAGCCACTGTCTGTGATCGGCAGTGTGGTTCGAATGGATCCACGACTTGACGATATTGTTCCTCAAGGTGCCGAATTGGAAATTCTTGCAACTGGACACCAATGGACCGAGGGGCCAGTGTGGGTGCCAGCACTCGAGGCGATTTTATATTCTGATATTCCCAATAACGCCATTTACCGCTGGAGTGAGGATGCTGGTGCATCTCTCTGGTTAACGCCTGCCGGTTATACGGGTGAGGCGAAGCGTGCTGGTGAGCTTGGCTCAAACGGACTGCTGCTTAATCGGGAGGGGCATCTGCTTTTGGCCCAACATGGCGACCGCCGTATTGCTCGTCTCACCAGTCCCTTGAGTGCTCCAAAAGCTGAATTTGAAACAGTTGTTGGACTGATAGGTGAAAAGCGCTTTAACTCACCCAATGACCTTGCTGTGCGGGCTAATGGAGATGTTTATTTTACAGATCCACCCTATGGGCTAGAGCATGGAATTGAGGACCCGGCAAAGGAGCTGGCTGTTCAGGGTGTCTATAGGTTTGCGACTGATGGCACAGTGACACTGCTGATTGACGACCTGTCCCGACCAAATGGCATCGCATTTTCGCCAGACCAGCAACTTCTTTACGTTGCCAACTCTGACGAGAACCATCCGGTAATTATGGTCTACTCAGTTGAGTCAAATGGCGAGCTTGGAAATGGCAGGGTGTTTTTTAATTCTTGGGGTGATGGCCTTGCAGTTGATCAACAGGGGCGTCTGTACGTAGCAGGTCCAGGCAAAGGCGTTATGATCCTGAGTCCAGAGGCGGAGTACCTGGGCTCACTAAATACCACACAACGCACCTCTAATTGCACCTTTGGTGATGATGGTTCAACTCTCTATATCACCTCGGATATGTACCTACTGCGCGTGCGGCTCAGTGTGAAGGGGCTGGGCTTTTAGTCCAAGCCCAAAGCCCATAGCCCACAGCCCAAGCTAAAGCGCAATCGCTTTGGTCTCCAAAAAGTCATGTAAACCATAGACACCATTTTCACGGCCATTGCCCGACTGTTTTGTACCGCCAAAGGGAACATCGTAGTCATAGCCAGCACCATTGATAGATACATTGCCGGCGCGCATTAATCGTGCCACACGCTGAGCTTTTTCTATATCCAGAGTTTGCACATAGGCGCCCAGGCCATAAACGGAGTCATTAGCCATGGCTATGGCTTCCTGTTCAGTATCAAAGGGCATAATGCACAACACCGGGCCAAATATTTCTTCCCGATTGACGCCCATAGCATGGTCCACCTCAAACAGCGTGGGTCTAATATAGAAGCCGGTATCTAATCCCTCAGGTCGTCCCGGACCACCAGCCAACAGCACAGCGCCTTCATCAATGCCAGCCTGAATTTTGTGTTGTATCTGTTGGAACTGCCGCTGATTGACCACCGGCCCTATATGGTCGCCCTCCAGTTGCGGATCTCCCACCTGGGTTACCAGGGTAGCGGCGATAAGTTTGGCTTTTACCTCTGCATACACTGAGCGTTCGATTAACAATCGAGTGGGAGCGTCACAGGTCTGTCCAGCATTAGAAAAACAGGCCTCCGCACTAAAGGCCACCGCAGCATCAATATCTGCGTCGGCAAACAAAATATTTGCCGACTTGCCGCCCAATTCTAAAACCACCCGTTTTACAGTGTCCACGGCATTGGCTTGCACCAACTTGCCGGCGCGAGTAGAGCCGGTGAAGGATACTAGATCAATGTCAGGATGGGCGCTCATAGTATTGCCTGCTACTTCACCATTGCCGTTAATCAGATTAAAAGCACCGGCTGGAAAACCCGCTTCATCTACCATCTGGGCAAATAAAATAGCGGATAAAGCCGACTCTTCGCTGGGCTTTAATACGCAGGTGCAGCCCGAGGCAAGGCTTGGTAGTACCTTTGCCACTACCTGATTGATAGGCCAGTTCCAGGGAGTAATTAAGGCGCAGACACCCACAGGCTCATAAACTACAGTGGCGCCACCTCTAGGACTCTGATGCTCAAACTGGAAAGATTCCAGCACCTCAATCATGACCTCAATATGGCCATCACCACAGGGTGTTTGAACCTCATGGGTAAAGCGCCGGGAACAGCCCATCTCGGTAATCATGGCATCGGTTATGGCATCTGCATTGGCGCGATAGATATCAAGCAAACGCTTAAACCATTGGATGCGTTGGCTGACAGAGGTTTGAGAGTAGCTGGGAAAGGCCGCCACAGCAGCGGCTACAGCCCCATTAACATCAGCCTGATTAGCCATGGGTATCTTTGCTACTAGCTGTTCTGTGGCGGGGTTAACCAGAGGAAATAGTTCATTGCTCTGCGGCTTTATCCATTGTCCCGCAATATAAAACTTATTGTGATCCATAATAGCTAGACTCTTTTTTGGCGTAATTATAGGGTTGCCCCCTTGGATTGAAAACACACAATAAGTGGCATAATATATGCCAAATAATGTCGGGTGATAGCCTTTCTCTATGTGGCCCCGACTCTAAAAAAAACAAAAGGACGACTCTATGAGCCCTAATGTAAAAAAATTCCTATCTGATACTGGTGCCAAAACTCCTGTTGTCTGCGGACCAATGTATCCGGGCTCCAACCCCGAGCTAGTGGCGGCTGTATCTGAGGCTGGTGGCCTTGGCGTGGTTCAGCCTGTCGCCTTAACTTCACTGTATGGCCATGATTTCCGAGAGGGCTTACAGCTGATCAAGCAGCTTACCGACCAGCCTTTTGGCGTCAACTTCACCATCTTTGGGGGGGCCAATAAAAAGTACCATGAACAGATGAAAGAGTGGATGCAGATATCCATAGAGGAGGGCGTCAAGTTCTTCCTCACCTCGTTGGGCAAGCCAGATGCCTTGGTCAAAACCGCCAAAGAGCACGGCATAGTGGTCTACCATGATGTGCCCAATAAAAAAGTTGCTCTGGCCATGCGTGACTCAGGAGTGGACGGCCTTAATTGCATCAACTGGCGGGGTGGTGGCCAGACTGGTATTCAGGCGGCAGAGAAGTTTATGGAGGATCTGCACGATATTGATATTCCCCTGATCTGCGCCGGTGGCATTGGTAACGCTGATGACTTTAAGCAGGCTCTGGAAATGGGTTATGCCGGGGTGCAGCTTGGCACACGCTTTTTAGCCACTAATGAGTGCATTATCACTGATGCTTACAAGCAGGCCATTGTTGATTCATCGGAAGAAGATATTGTCTGGACCAACAAAATAGCCGGCAATAATTCGTCGGTAATAAAGACCGACGATATTATGAAAGGCGGCCTGCGCACCGGGCCTGTGATCAATTACATGCTGCGCAAACCCAGTCTTAAAAAGTACGCCAGGATGTGGTTGATGAGCAAAGGTATTCGTAACTACAGTAAAACGGCGTTTAACGACGATGTGAAATTTTGGCAGGCGGGTAAAGGGCTTGGCAATATACAATCCGTAGACTCCGTCGCTGATGTAATGCGGGAATTTACACTTACCAGTTAGAGTATTTTAAACCCCGGCAACTGCCGGGGTTTTTTTGTCAGGTCCTGAGACCCCGGCGACAATCAGTCAGCAATAATACCCTGATATCTTTTTGTCAGCTTTGATGTTCTAGCTTGATCCTGAATAAAAGTGAACAGTGGTGAGGCATTTTTTTTCACTGATTTGTTGGCGCCCACTCGTCTAAGCTGACGTTTTACATAGGCCATGACAGCGAGGCCTCTGAAGGTTTTATTCTTCCAGTTAACAGAGGGGTATGGCGCCTCAAAATCTCGGTCAGACTGCCAGATATTAGGCAGATTAGGTTCGGTTGCCAGGCCGGTCGCTATGCCTACCAAGTCTACATTCTTTGCCAGTACTTCCTCGGCAATAGGCAGGCGACGAATACCGCCTGTTGTCATCACAGGAATATCTGTTTGGTTAGCCATTTTCTCTGCAAACTCTAGGAAATAAGCCTCTCGATTTAATGTTCTGCCATCTGCAGTAATACCCTGCATAGCTGGTACTTCATAGCTACCCCCAGATAGCTCGATCAAATCAATTGCGAGGGGCTCCAATAACTTCATCACGGTTAAAGCATCGTCTATATCAAAGCCGCCACGCTGGAAATCCGCAGAGTTAATTTTTATCCCTAAACCAAAATTTGCGCTGGTTTTGGCTTTTACCGACTTGATCACTTCTATCAGCAAGCGCGCACGGTTTTGTATTGAGCCTCCCCATTGGTCCTGCCTTTTATTGACCAGAGGAGATAAGAACTGAGCAATCAGATATCCATGAGCAGCGTGGATTTCTACGCCGTCAAAACCAGCTTTTTCAGCCTGGACCGCTGTGTCGGTAAATCGCTGAATAATCTCCTGTATCTGTTCCTCAGTCATTGCCTGAGCCTGACCAAACATATCTGAGAGTTTGCCCATATCCAGAGAGACATCTGAAGGAGAGTAAACCTTGCCCCCCATTTTCTTATAGACCTGGCGCCCGGGATGATTTATCTGCATCCAGACTTTAGCCCCATTGCTTTTTGCCGCATCTGACCAGCGAGTAAATTTTTCGAGTTCGGAGTCTTTGTCCAGCACTACGCCCCCTGGGCCGGTCATGGCAAGGCGATCAACCATAACATTGCCAGTGAGTATTAACCCAGAACCGCCTTCAGCCCATTTTTGATAGAGATTAATCAGGGCATCGCTGGGCTGCAGGGAGTCATCAGACATATTTTCTTCCATCGCTGCTTTGACAATGCGGTTTTTTATATGCTGACCATTGGGTAGTTTCAATTCTGAAAATACGGGGGAATTAGACAAGGTTTTATTCCTGTTAGCTGATTGAGTGAGATTAGTGTAACCTTAAAGCAAACTTTAAGGTCAATACCTCTATCTAGCGTTTATGAATATTAAGACTCTTGCACAGGCAACCGGCGTCAGCAGCGCCACCATTAGATACTACGAAACTGAGGGCATACTGCCGGCACCGCCAAGACAGTTAAATGGTTACCGTCTTTATTCCGCTGACTATGTTGATAAGCTCAACCAAATCAAATTGTGCCAGTCCCTCGGTTTTAAACTTGATGAGATTCAACAGCTAATGCCTACTGAGCAGCCAAAGGAGCACGACCTTATTTTGTCTAAATTGGCAGAGAAAAAGGCGATTACCCAAGATCTGATAGATCAACTTGAAGACAAGCTTAAAAAGTTGTCGGCGATGCACGAGATACTGAGCAAATCCTGGGCCGCGGGACACTGTCTAACTGCTAACGAGATTTCTCACTTGATTGACGCCTAGTTGTATCAAGTGCCTCTATGTATGTTACATTTTAGGCACTAGATACCATAAATTATTTGGCCTGGGCCCAGTTGGGCAAATCATTATCATAGCTTGCCTCCAAATCGGGCCTGGCGTCTGATTTAAAGGACATCATGGATAATCAAAAAAACCTTCCAGTTATTGTTGGGGTGGGGCAAGTTGTTGCTCAATGGGATGGGGCTGATCCAAATCAGGCGCCAAGTCCCATTGGATTAATCACGCAATCCATTGCCAGTGCTAAAGCTGATGCTGGCCTCAACCCGGCCCACCAGGAGTTTGACAGGCTGGTGGTAGTGCGGGCCTTTGCAGACTCTCTGCGAACTCCCTTTGACCCCTTTGGTAAGGCGGCAAATCTTCCCGCGGCAGTCGCTGAGTCAGCTTCGATCACGGCTAATGAGATTATTTACTCGCCGGCTGGAGGCGAGCAGCCTCAATTCCTGGTCAATGAGCTATCAAACAGTATCTCCCGCGGCGATATTGATATGGCATTGATTACTGGGGGAGAAGCCAATGGCGCCCTTAAGACCGCTCTTAAGCAAAGCATACAGCTTAATTGGGCCTCTGATATTAGCGCCGAGATTGAGGATCGCGGCCCACAGACAGATTTTATCTCTCGCTATGAAGTTGCCAACGGTATGGGACTGCCGCCGCAGACATACGCAGCTATGGAAGAGTCACTGCGCGCCAGGTTGGGGCTGACCAAGACCGAGTATCTCGATTATATAGGGGCTATCTGTGCTGGGCTCTCTGTCACTGCACAACAAAATGCGTTTGCCCAGTTCCCCCAGGCGATGACCAGAGAATTTTTGGCTCAGCCGTCCGCCAAAAACTATCCGATCTGCGACCCCTATCTCAAATGGCATGTGGCCCAGGATGCGGTAAATCAGGCGTCGTCGCTTATTCTAACCAGCACTCAAAAGGCAAGGGAACTTGGTATTGCTGAGGATAAATGGATTTACCTGCATGGCTATGCTGATGTTCAGGACAAAAAGGTTTGCCTGCGGCCTGAGCTGTCTAAATCTCTGGCTCTTGAGTTGGCTTTAACCAGTGCCATTGAACGGGCCGGAATTTCCCAGACAGATATCAGCTACAGAGATATTTATAGCTGTTTCCCTATTGTTGTGCACCTGGCTGCGGAAATATTGGGTCTGGACCCAACTCAGGATGAAATGACAGTTACCGGCGGCCTGCCATTTTTTGGCGGTGCTGGGAACAACTATTCCACCCATGGGATCGCCAGTATGGTCGATAAGTTGCGCAGTGACAGAGACGCCTATGGTCTGGTGCTGGCCAATGGAGGCTACCTCAGCAAGCAGTCTGCTGGTATCTATTCGGCTCAGGCGCCGAGTGTCTTTACCGACTATTCCACTAAAGACACAGAGCTAGCGATTAGCAGGCAAGCCGAATTTAAGTTGCTTGAGCAAGATTGCGAAGCTGTGATTGAAGCCTACACAGTGCGTCATAATCAGCACGGCTGCGACCATGCATACCTTTATGCACGCAATGCCGAGGGTCGAGTAATGGCATCAGTAGCGACAGATCACCGGACCACTATGCAGGCCCTGCACAGATTTGATAGCCCGGTTGGTCAAACTGTAACCATCAAGCACCGGGATGGTAAAAACTATCTCGTCAATCCTCACCCAATAGGAGCCCCCATGTCAGACGATTTCCTCAGTCGCGCCTTTGAGCATGTAAAAGTCAAAAGAGACGGCCATATTCTTGAGATCACCCTCAACCGTCCAGACTCATATAACGCTTTGTTTAGTGCCGCGCATTTTGAATTGGCAGAAATTTTTGATGAATTTGAACAGGACCAGGAACTTTGGGTTGCCATTATTACCGGCGCTGGAGAAAAAGCCTTCTGTAGTGGCAATGATCTCAAAGTGACTGCCAGTGGCGGTGATATGTCGATTCCTACCTCGGGGTTTGCCGGCCTGTGCTTGCGTACCCAGAGAGAAAAACCTGTTATAGCAGCAGTTAATGGCGTTGCAATGGGTGGTGGACTTGAAATTGTTCTGGCCTGTGACCTTGCTGTAGCAGACCCCTCGGCTACTTTTGCACTGCCGGAAGTAAAGGTTGGGCTATTTGCCGCTGCCGGTGGTCTCCAGCGTTTGACTCGTCAGATTGGCGAAAAGGCAGCTATGGAGATGATTTTGACCGGCCGCCCGGTTGATGCTGAGGAGGCTTCAGGGCTGGGCATTATCAATTCAGTGTCTGCGCCTGGTGACGTAATGACGGCGGCGCGCCAGCTTGCCCAGATCATTGTGGCTAATTCTCCCACTTCTATTCGTACCTCAAAACGAGTGCTTGCCTCAGTGGATGCGCTAGATGATTGGGATGAGGCTCTGGCGCTCAGCAATGCGGAAATTGTCAAATTAATGAAGACTAAAGATATGCGAGAAGGGGTTACAGCCTTTGCTCAAAAGCGCAAACCAAATTGGGTCAACGAATAAACTGTGCTGATTTTCCCTCATAAGCGGCCCATGGTGAGAGGTTGCCCGGCCGCAATTCAGTTCCATTGCCCTGTCAATACTGCAGCTCCAGACTTGTACTGAGCTGGCAATGGCTCAGTTATCAGTGGTCTGCGGCATAGACTGTGCGGCCCTGTTTTATGGTCTCCAGTACCCGAATAGTCTCTATTTCCGAGCTGTCCAATGTTAGGGGGTTTTTGTCCAAAATCACCAGGTCGGCGAGCTTGCCCACTTCAAGGGTACCTTTTCTATCTTCCTCAAAATGCTGATAGGCAGGCCAAATAGTCATGGCCTTGATAGCCGTGATGGGATCAACCCTGTGATAATCACCCAGAACTGTCCCTGACCTGGTGGTTCGGTTGACCGCACTGTGCATAACGCGCATTGAGTTGGGGAAGGTAACCGGGGCGTCCGAATGTATGGAAAACTTCATACCTCGATCCATAAGCCAGCCGGTGGGAGAAATATGCTGCGCACGCTCTGGCCCTGCAACTGAATCTCTATGCCAATCACCCCAGTAGAAAGTATGCATGGGGAAAAGGGCGGGAAATATATCCAGTTGATTGATCTTATCGACCTGGTCTTCACGCAGAAATTGACCATGGATAAGAACAGTTCTCAGGTCAGCATGGTTTCTATCGGCCTGAGCCTTTTCAGCACTCTGGATAAATTGATCAATGGCGGCATCGCCATTGGCATGCACCATCAGTTGCCAATTGTTGTCGTAGGCCAGGTTAAACCACTCCAGAGTCTCTTTATCGCTGAGGGTCCCATAGCCCGCGTAACTCTCCTCTTGACTGGCGGGAGGCTGATGATAGGGGTGAGTAAACCAGGCAGTTTTGCCCTGGGGTGACCCATCCAGAGTCAGTTTAGCTCCGCCAATACGAAAATTGTTGGTATAGTCATTTGAGATTAGCTTTTGATAAGCCGGTATATCGAAATCTACTTTGGTGATGTCTGGGTAAGCCACTACATCCAGCGCCAGTATCTGTGCTTGCGATACTGCTGCCAGTGCTTGCAGAGATTTAGGGTCAGTTTTGCCATCTTGAACAGTGGTAAATCCATTGGCGGCATAGGTAGCCTCACCGACCTTGAGGAAGGCCACATACTGCTGTGGAGAAAACTCGGGGATCAAGCCAAAAATGGCAGCAAAATGCACGGTCTCTTGCAGCACACCATTGGGTGTTTTGCCATCTGCTTCACGCTCAATAATGCCACCAGGTGGATTCTCAGAATCGGCGGTGATTCCAGCCATCTCCAGCGCCTTGGTATTATAGACCCCCAGATGTCCTGACTGGTGCAGTGCGAACACAGGAATGTCTTTGGCTACTGCATCTAGCTCCTGCCTGGTCGGGTGACGCCGCTCCTCTAACTGTGAGTCATCGTAATTAAATCCCATAATCAGGCTATATTTTTTAGCGATTGGGGAATTGTCTCTGTAGTCTCGCAGTGCCTGCTGCAATTGCGCAATATTATTCACTGGACCATCTGGTGCTGGGAGCAAATTGGCGGCATTGGCCTGAATAGCCACGGCTGACAGGTGACTGTGAGCATCGACAAATCCCGGCAGCATCGTCTTACCCTCCAGATTGATCACTGTCGTCTGCTCGCCCTCGAAAGGTGCTACAGTCTCATTGGAGCCCAGGGCAATAATCTGTCCATCCTTAACGGCAATGGCTTCTACGGTGCCTGTGCTATCGTCGACAGTGATTATCTGGCCGTTGGTGTAGATGCTGGTTGCCGCAGGATAAACTGCGGGTTCAGTGCAGCTGACAAGGCCGATGGCAATCAGGCTAATAATGACGTTGCGAAACTTTGCAAGCTGCATGGCTTTGATACCTTTATTTGTTATTATTGATCAAACAGTACAAGACTATGGATTGGCTCGCCACTTTTAATATGCATAAGATCGATACTCGCAGATGACTATTGTCTTTGGCACAGAAACAGACTTAACCGCGATTAATCAGGTGGTCACCAGTGCCGCTATGGCCTGGCCCAAGTCCGAGAGGGTTAAGCGCCTGGTACTGCCAGTACTAAATTATACAGCTGAAGATTTTAATTATTATAAGTTCTTACTGTGTAAAGATCGGGGTCAGTGCGTTGGGGTCGCAGTTTTGGATATAGAGATGCCAGTGGAGACAGCCAGAGGTACTGGGCGGTTGTTACATGGGCTCTATGTAACACCTGCCGAGCAGGGCAGGGGTCAGGGTCAATTGCTGTTAAAAAAGACCCTTGATTTGGCAGCTTCAGTGGGCGCAGACGGGCTTGTTGTAAAAGCCGAGAGGGTAGCCATAGGGTTTTTTGAGCACTGTGGATTACAGCTGTTGCCCGCGTCGGGTCCAGCAGAGCATCCGTACCAGTTCTGGTATCAGGCGTCAGGCTGAGTCAGAACTGATTTTCGTGAACCTTGGGTCTACTATTACTCACAAAAGCTAGCCCCATCAGTGCTAGTATTTACAAACAAAAACAATTAACGAGTATCCCTATGAAAAGCAATCGAGAGATAGGCATTGTTGTCTATGGAGCCACGGGTTTTACTGGCCGTTTAGTCGCTGAGTATCTTAACAATCAATATGGGGTCAATGGCGAAGTGGTTTGGGCCATGGCCGGCCGCAGTCTCAGCAAGCTGGAGCAGGTTCGCGATGAAATGGGTATATCCGCCGATGTGCCGCTGGTAGTGGCAGACTCCTCTGATTTAGATTCAATTAATGCCATGGTAGAGCGTGCAGCGGTGATCTGCACCACTGTGGGGCCTTACCAACTGTATGGCAATGAGTTGGTAGCCGCCTGCGCAGCGGCAGGCACTGACTATGTAGACCTCTGTGGTGAGCCAGGCTGGATGCATAAGATGATTGGCGCTCATGGTGCGGCAGCTCAGGCCAGTGGTGCCCGGATTGTCTTTTCCTGCGGTTTTGACTCAATTCCCTTTGATCTGGGTGTGCTGTTTTTGCAGCAGACTGCAGAGCAGAAGTTAGGTTCGACAGTGCCTCGTGTTCGGGGTCGAGTGCGGGCCATGAAGGGTACTTTTTCCGGCGGCACTCTGGCCAGCTTTCGCGCCACTATGGCTGCAGCGGCAACGGATCGGGACCTGATTAATGTTCTTCGGGATCCATTCTCTCTCACAGCAGATTTTTCCGGCCCAGAACAGCCACCGGGCAATAAGCCAGAGTTTGATGAGGTACTGCAGAGCTGGACTGCCCCCTTTGTAATGGCCAGCATTAACACCAAAAACATCCACCGTTCAAACCTGCTGATGGATCATCAGTACGGCACTGACTTTGTTTACGATGAGATGATGGTGACTGGGCCAGGCTCGCAGGGCGAGGCTATTGCCAACCATATCGCCAATGATAACTCCATGGCTGAGGATCAAACTCAGCCTGGGGAAGGCCCCAGCAAAGAGGAGCGCGAGAACGGCATGTACGACGTGCTGTTTGTTGGCGAGGCCAGTGATGGTCAGCTGGTTAAAGCCAGTGTGCAGGGCGATAAGGATCCAGGCTACGGCTCCACCTCAAAGATGATCGCTGAGAGTGCAGTCTGTTTGCTGAAAAACCCGGAGTCCGCCAGTGGTGGTATCTGGACCCCTGCGCCAGCCATGGGCTCGTTGCTGATTGATCGTTTGCAGGCTAATGCGGGTCTGACATTTAATGTAGAAGACTAAATGTCTTTAAAACTATTATTACCTGGAACACTGGTTTCCTAAAACTAAGGCTGCTGTAAATGATTAATAAACTTGGACGTTCTCTGGCCATTGGGACCACGCTCTTGTCTAGCGCCGCGGTGGCTAATATCGATGAAATTGTCACTGTGGCAACAAGAGCAGAGGCTGATTTGGCTCAGGTGATCGGCACTGTTGCTGTGGTTGACGAGGAAACCCTTAAAGCGGTATCTCATGCCCATGTTCAGCAAGCTCTGTCGCGGGTTGCTGGTGTCAACCTGCATCGCGGCAATGGCCAGGAATATCTGCCTGCCGTGCGCTCGCCCGTTTTAACTGGTGCCGGCGGCTGTGGTGGTTTTCTGATGCAGGAAGATGGTATACCCCTACGTGCGGCAGGTTTCTGCAATATTAATGAGCTGTTTGAAGCCAATACCGAGATGGCTCAGCGCATTGAGGTACTGCGAGGCACAGGCACAGTGCTCCATGGCTCCAATGCCATGCACGGGGTAGTCAATATAGTGACTCCTGATATTGCCGAGCACAGCAGCCTGGGTCTGGAGTTTGGCGCCAATGACTATGGCAGAGTTAAATTTAAGTCTGGCACTGAAACCCTGGGTGTTGCAGCTAACTTTACTCGCGACGGTGGCTACCGCGATGAGTCCGGGTTTGACCAACAAAAAGTTTCACTGCGTCACCGCTATAAAAACGCTGATTTGCAGATTGATTCCGGACTTACATTGACCAACCTCAATCAGGAAACAGCGGGATTTATCGAGGGTCTGGATGCCTATAAAGATGACTCTCTGGTAAAGCAAAACCTTAACCCGGAGGCCTACCGCGATGTGCGATCTGCCCGGGTCTGGTCGCGCATTAGCAAGTCCGAGCAAAACTATCAGCTAATAGTGACACCCTATATTCGCTACAGCCAAATGGACTTTTTACAGCACTTTTTGCCCGGTGATCCCCTGGAAGAGAATGGCCAGAAGAGTCTGGGTGTGCAGGTGGGTTATTACCGCACTCTGGCACAGGGCATCAATGTTATTGCCGGCTTTGATGCGGAGATTACCGACGCCTATTTAGAGCAGTCTCAGGATGCACCAACCCGTGGATCTGCGTTTTTACAAGAGACTATTCCTCAGGGCCAGCACTTTGACTATCAGGTTGATGCCAATCTGTTAGCTCCGTTTATGCATCTGGACTGGGCGGTCAATGACCGCTTATCCCTAAGCGGAGGTTTGCGCTTTGAATCAATGACCTATGACTACAGCAATAAAATGCTTACCGGCCGCACCAGAGCTGATGGCACCGAATGTGGACGCGGTGGTTGTCGTTACAGTCGTCCTGCCAGTGGTAAAGATGAGTTTACTAACTGGTCTTCTAATCTGGGAGCCCAGCTCAGCCTGAGCAATAGCCACAGCGCATTTGTTCGCTTGGCTCGCGGTTTTAGAGCGCCCCAGGCCACAGAGCTCTATCGCCTGCAGCGTGCTCAGCAGATTACTGATCTGGACTCCGAAAGCATCGACAGTCTGGAGATAGGTCTAAAAGGCAAAAGCGAGTACCTGAGTTATAAGCTAGCTGTTTATCATATGGAAAAAGACCATGTGATATTTCGCGACTCGAGCTTTTTTAATGTGAGTGACGGTGAGACCGAGCACCGCGGTGTTGAGTTGGAGCTGGATTATGCAATCAATGAGCAATGGTCATTGGGTCTGAGCGCCACCCAGGCCAATCATACCTACCTTAACAGCACAGTGCTTGGCGGTGTAAATATCCGCGGTAATGATATAGATACAGCGCCGAGGCATTTTGGCAGCGCCAGATTGGCGTTTAAACCCAGCGATCGCCGGAGCCTGGAGTTGGAATGGCAAACTATGGGTAGCTATTATCTAAATCCTGAGAATCTCCATCGCTATGGTGGGCACAATTTGTTGCATCTTAGAGCAGGCTGGACAGTTTCTGAATCCCTGCGCGCCTATGCCAATATCAGCAATCTCACCGATCGGCACTATGCGGAGCGTGCGGATTACACCACTTTTAGCCAGCAGCGCTATTTTCCGGGAACCCCCAGAACAGCTCAGGTTGGCGTAGAGTTTATATGGTAGACTGGCCACAGAGTAAACCATTAAAGCCAAAACAAACGTAACCAGACGAACGCTCTGTTGATACAGGGCGATTCGTGTTTGTAGTCATAAAAATATAGGAAAATTACCCAGGGATAATTATTGCCACCAGCTGAGAGGTTGCGCTCTATGGATCTTCACCCGCTAAAAGATTCCTTGATTAACGAGTTACACAATCGGCCCTTTCCCGTCGTGGATTTGCCTGCACAGGTGTCCAGTCTGGTTTTCCTGCACTCCGGTGACCGTCAGGCCGAGCTTGATAAACTGGCTAAACTCGCTCAGTTTCATGGAGTCGAGTCACCCTCAGCCAATGCTGATTGCTATTATCAGAGCTTTGACAGATTTGACCTGCGCTGGGAATTCCACAACGAGTTTTCTACCTACACGGTGATACACCGCGGCCGGCCCGAGCAGCCTTTCTGCACTGATGGGTTTTCGCTGCTAGACAGTGATTGGGTTGTCAATCTTGAAGGCCAGTTAATTGCGGCCAACCATATAGATCTGCGACCAGCCACTGCTGCGCTAACCAATCAGCAGGATCTCGCCAAGCTGTTTAATGATCAACGTCTGGTTGGCAGCAAAGTGTACGATGGTCTGGCCACTGTCTGGACCTCAGTACAGTCGGAAGAAGATGGCTTTATTCGCACCCTGGTAGTAGATGAGGGGCTGGACTCTTCTCAGGCGGGCAGACTTATCCGCAATTTGCTTGAGATTGCCGCCTATCGATCTATGACATTGCTGGCACTGCCCACAGCGCGACTGCTGATGCCGGAGGTGCGCCATCTTGAGCAACGTCTGGTCAAGACTAACGAAAAATTAAATCAGCTGGTTACCCTCGAGGACGAGCAGGCTCTGATGACTGAGTTGATTGAGGAGGCAACTCAGCTGGAAAAGCTGGTTGCTGACCATAATTTTCGTTTTTCTGCCACCGAGGCGTACTTCAATCTGACCGAGAGTCGATTGGATATGCTGAGAGAGCAAAAGATGCCGGCGATCAGAACCCTTAAGCAGTTTCATGTGCGGCGATTTATTCCAGCTTTTAATACCTGTATGTCAGTGATCAGGCGCAAAGAAAATCTATCCAAGCGTATTAGTCGCACCAGTGAGTTGCTGCATCTTAGACTGCAACTATCTCTTGAGACCCAGAATCAGCAGCTGCTGGTGTCAATGGATAAGCGCAGTGAAATACAGCTGCGGCTACAACAGACTGTGGAGGGGCTGTCGGTAATTGCCATGACCTATTACAGCATGAGCCTGATTGAGCTGCTGCTTAAGCCTGTGGCAATTGAAAATTATTTACCCATCTCCCAGGGTATAGCCCTGGCGGCCATAACACCTGTGGTTTTTCTGGGGGCGGTAATGCTGACACTCAGGATTCGCAAAAAGCTGCACAGTTAACCAGCGCGACGATTCCATTGAATACAGTCGTCGAGGCTAACCCCCTGGCCGCCAAAGATATCCAGAGCGCTGCCAATAGTCAGGTCCAGCTTGCCATCGGACAGTGAGTTCACCAGCTTGAGGTCATCCAGCGATCTGGCGCCGCCCGCATAGGTGCAGGGGACTGCACAGCACATGCCCAGTAGCTTGACCAGATCCTGGTCTATACCTGCTTGCAGGCCTTCCACATCCGCAGCATGCACCAGAAACTCAGCACAGTGCTGTTCAAGCTCGGCAATGGTGTCGGCGTCAACAGCAGTACTAGTGATGGTCTGCCAGCGATCAGTGGCGATCATCCAGCCCTGATCTATTTTGCGGCAGCTTAGGTCAAGCACCAGGTGCTCTGCACCCACCTCCGCTTTTATAGCTTCAAGTCGGGGCCAGGAAAACTGGCCATTTTCAAAAAGATAGGAAGTGACAATAATATGCGAGGCACCAGCTTCCAAATAGCTGGCCGCGTTTTCCAGATTAACCCCGCCACCAAATTGCAGGCCCTGAGGGAAGGCCGCCAGAGCTTCGAGCACCTGCTGCTGATTGTTGGGCCCAAGGGCAATCACATGGCCACCGGTTAGCTGGTGTTGCTGGTAGAGTTTGGCGTAGTAGGCGGCATTATGGCTGCTGACAAAATTGGTATCCGCGCCATCATCGGTGAGGCTGCCGCCGACAATTTGTTTTACCTGACCCTGGTGCAGGTCGATACAGGGACGAAACGCGGTCAAAGGATTGAGCTCCGAATATGGTTAAGAGGTCGGCAGTATAACTTACTGCAGTGCGATTCCTACCTTTGAACCATTGGCACGATTAAGCTTTTGGCTAATAAAGTTGCCGGCAGCGATAAGCTTGGGCAGGTCTACACCATGGTTTATGTCCAGGCCATTAAGCATATAGACCAGATCTTCAGTAGCCACATTGCCCGAGGCTCCCTGAGCGTAGGGGCAACCACCCAGCCCTGCAACAGAGCTGTCGACAGTGCTAATACCCAGCTGCAGCGCGATAAGAATATTGGCCAGTGCCTGTCCATAGGTGTCATGGGCATGGATGGCGAGTTTGTCAGGGGCAATGTCTCTCAATAGTCTGCTGAGCAGTCTGTCTATAGAGGCTGGCGTACCCACTCCTATGGTGTCGCCGAGGGACACTTCATAGCAGCCTATGGCCAGTAATTGCTCTGCCACCTGGGCAACTGACTCGACATGGACTGCGCCCTCATAGGGACAGCCAACCACACAGGAGATATAGCCGCGCACGGCTAATCCGGCGCTGAGGGCTGCCCTGGCGACTGGTTTAAAGCGCTCAATACTCTCGGCAATAGAACAGTTAATATTTTTTTGGCTAAAGCCTTCCGAAGCCGCAGCAAAAACTGCGACTTCCCTCACTCCGCACTGCAGGGCCCTTTCCAACCCCTGCATATTGGGGGTGAGAGCCGCATAGGTGGTGGCTGTGTCCACTGGCAGCTGTTGGAAAACCTTATCGCTACCTGCCATCTGCGGTACCCATTTGGGGCTGACAAAGCTGCCTGCTTCAATATAACTTAGACCAGCATCGGCCAGCTGAGTAATCAGCTGAACTCTGGTCTCTGTATCCAGGCTGGTTTTTTCATTTTGCAAACCATCGCGGGGACCTACTTCGACAATTTTTACAGAGGGTGGATAATTCATTCTGCACTGTCCTCAAAGCCTAATAACTCGGCCCCACCATCCACAAGATCGCCGGCCTGAAAGTAGAATTCAGTTACCAGGCCATCGCTGGGTGCCTCAATACTATGTTCCATTTTCATTGCCTCCATCACCAGTAAAGTGTCGCCTTTGCGCACCTTATCACCAGCCACAACCAATGTGCTGACCACAGTACCATTCATAGGTGCGCGCAGGCTGCCAGCGCCATCATCCTCATTATCCAGCCCCAGATCTGGGTCAATTTCTGCGCCTTGGAAAAAACCCCGGGGAGAAAATAAATCAAAACCAGACTCAGTGGCCACTAGTTTGATACCAGTCAGATCAGTCTGGCTGTTAGGGGTAAGGGATAATTCCCTATGCTGTAATCTGAGTGTCAAATGGCATGGCGGCAGCCCCCAGTGATTAATCAGATGCCAGGGAGAATTTGGCTCGTTAGACTGCGCGGCCCGAGCCGCCGCACTGTCTTTTCGCTGCCTGATAATAGCGGCAGCAGCCAGGGGTGCTGCGTAATCTGTATCCGCATCGCGCAGACGAAATATCTCTTGCTGATGCTCCTCGATAAAGCCGGTATCCACATCGCCATTTTTAAATGCCTGACTGGTTGCCAGGTTGTAGAGAAAGCCAATATTAGTGGTCAGCCCGGAAATACGATACTCACTGAGAGCCTGGGTAAGCCGTTGCAGAGCGCGATCACGATCCAGATCCCAGACCACCAGCTTGGCAATCATAGGGTCGTAATAAATACTTACCTCGTTGCCCTCAACCACACCAGTATCCACACGCACATTGGCGCTTTCCAGTGGAGGTCTTAAGATATTGAGTCGTCCAGTGGCTGGCAAAAAGTCATTTTCAGGATCCTCGGCATAAATCCGTGCCTCAAAGGCATGGCCATTAATCTGTAACTGCTCCTGGGAGCAGGGCAGTGGTTCACCGCTGGCAACTCGCAGCTGCCACTCTACCAGATCCTGGCCACTGATCATTTCGGTAACTGGGTGCTCAACCTGGAGTCGAGTATTCATCTCCATAAAGTAAAACTGGCCCTGGGCATCCAGCAAAAACTCCACGGTACCGGCACCCTGATAGTTGATTGCCTGGGCAGCCTTTATTGCCGCCTCACCCATTTTCTGGCGCAGCGCTTCAGACATCCCCGGGGCCGGTGCTTCCTCGATGACTTTCTGATGGCGGCGCTGCACAGAGCAGTCCCGTTCAAACAGATACACTCCATTGCCCTGGCTATCGCAAAATACCTGAATTTCCACATGCCGTGGTTTAAGCAGATACTTCTCCACCAGCATAATATCGTCATTAAAACTATTGCGAGCTTCGCGCTTGGCCGCCTCCAGGGCCTGATCAAATTCCTCCTCGGCGTAGACAGCGCGCATGCCTTTGCCGCCACCACCAGCCGCTGCCTTAAGCAGCACCGGATAACCCATTTTATTGGCCGCCTGTTTGATTACCGCAGCAGATTGATCCTCGCCATGATAACCAGGCACCAGGGGCACGCCGGCATCAGCCATAATAGTTTTTGCTGCAGACTTGGAGCCCATAGCCACAATAGATTCAACCGGTGGACCAATAAATACCAGATTATTTTCCTCACACTGGCGACAAAACTCAGCATTTTCCGACAGAAACCCATAGCCTGGATGAATCGCCTCAGCGCCAGTCTCCAGCGCTGCCTGAATGATGTTATCTCCCAGCAGGTAAGATTCCGTGGAGGGAGAAGGTCCTATAAACACAGACTCATCAGCCATCTGCACATGCAGTGCATTGCGGTCAGCCTCAGAGTAAACCGCCACAGTAGCAACACCCATAGCTCGAGCAGTCTTGATAATGCGACAGGCAATCTCGCCGCGGTTGGCAATTAAAATTTTATTGAACATAAATGACCCTAATCTGTTAACCAATGGGGTTTGCGCTTTTGCAAAAATGCCTGCAAACCCTCCTGACCCTGCTCACTCACCCGAATAGCAGCAATGGACTCGCAGGTAGCATCAATCAGCGGTTGATCAATAGGCTTGCCGGCAATATCAAACACCAACTGCTTGGCCGCCATCACCGCCTCAGGTCCATTGGCCAGCACAGCATCCACCAGGCGATCGACTTCCTCATCAAGCTGTTCGGCATCTACCACCTCATTAACCAAACCTAATTGCAGCGCCCTGTGAGCGTTGAAGCGTTCGGCAGTCACAAAGTAACGCCGCGCCGCACGTTGCCCAATCGCCGCAATCACATAGGGGCTGATAGTCGCCGGTACCAATCCAATCTTTACCTCACTCAGGCTAAAGCTTGCCGCACTGGCAGCCACCGCCATATCGCAGCAGCTTATCAGGCCCAGGGCGCCGCCAAAGGCAGCTCCCTGAACCCGAGCGATGGTTGGCTGAGGCATCTGATTTAGCGTCTTAAGCATCAGCGCCAGGGCACCGGCATCACGAAGATTTTCTTCATAGGAATAGCTGGCCATGCGCTTCATCCATTCCAGGTCGGCACCAGCAGAAAAGCTTTTGCCCTTAGAAGCCAGAATCATAACCCGAACATTAGAATTGTCGGCGATCGCAATAAATGCTTCTGTAAGCTCACCAATAATCTCATCATCAAAAGCATTATGTTTATCCGGATTATTCAACCTAACCCGGGCAACCCCAAGATCATCAATATCAGTAATCACTTTATCCATAATTTACCCATAACCAGTTACGCGCTATCCAGAGATATTAAGAGAGGCACAGCCTATGGAAACTCGCTGTAAATACGTCCCTGTACGCTCTGTGGCAGCATCCCTGCTGCCAAAGGTTCCCATAGGCTGTGCCTCTCTTAATGTCTCGTCAATCAGCACTCCAAACCCATCACATCCGAAACAACCCAAACCTAGTCTCTTCAATCTCCCGATTGTGACTCGCCGAAATAGACAGCCCCAACACCATCCGCGTATCCGCCGGATCGATCACCCCATCATCCCAGAG
>Ga0228609_1000102_pt1 | contig 44851 bp, 42 predicted proteins | sample 10DmetaG_FD_190068 | JGI IMG/M metagenome (GOLD analysis project Ga0228609, IMG submission 190068) | Seawater microbial communities from Monterey Bay, California, United States - 10D | ecosystem: Environmental > Aquatic > Marine > Coastal | place: USA: California | collected 2016-11-10 | reverse complement strand
TCACTCTAGCTGAAAAAGAAATGCCCGGACTAATGGCTTTAAGAGAAGAATATGGTCCTTCACAACCCCTAAAAGGTGCCCGTATCGCTGGATGCCTTCACATGACCATTCAGACGGCAGTATTGATTGAAACCTTGGTTGCCCTTGGTGCTGACGTTACTTGGAGTTCTTGTAATATTTTTTCTACTCAAGATCATGCAGCAGCTGCAATCGCAGAAGCTGGAGTTCCTGTTTACGCATGGAAAGGAATGAATGAAGAAGAATTTGATTGGTGCATCGCACAAACCTTATTTTTTGGAGAGGATCGAAAGCCTTTAAATATGATCTTGGATGATGGTGGAGATTTGACCAACATGGTGCTGGATCAACATCCAGAGTTGATTGAAGAAATTCGAGGACTTTCCGAAGAAACCACTACTGGAGTTCACCGATTGTATGAGAGAATGAAAAACGGTACTCTCCCTCTTCCGGCCATTAATGTAAACGACTCGGTTACCAAGTCTAAATTTGACAATAAGTACGGTTGTAAAGAAAGTGCAGTAGATGCAATACGAAGAGCAACTGATGTAATGCTTGCTGGAAAGCGTGTTGTTGTATGCGGTTATGGTGATGTAGGTAAAGGAACTGCAGCTTCTTTTAGTGGAGCAGGAGCCATTGTCACAGTAACTGAAATTGATCCTATCTGCGCACTTCAAGCTGCCATGGATGGTTACGAAGTGAAAAAGCTTTCAACCGTAATTGCCAATGCAGATATTGTATGTACCGCAACAGGAAACAAAAACATTCTTAAAAAAGAATATTTCCTTAATATGAAAGACAAAGCCATAGTCTGTAATATCGGTCATTTTGATAATGAAATCGATATGGCTTGGCTCAATAAAAATTACGGTCACACCAAATCAGAAATCAAACCTCAAGTAGATTTGTATACTCTTGAGGAAGGAAAGCAAATCATTGTCCTCGCTGAAGGTCGTTTGGTAAATCTAGGATGTGCAACAGGACACCCCAGTTTTGTAATGAGTAACTCCTTTACCAACCAAACTCTGGCACAGCTCGAACTTTGGCTTCATATCGATAATTATGAGAATAAAGTTTATATGCTTCCAAAGCATCTGGATGAAAAAGTTGCAGCACTTCATTTAAAACACTTAAGTGTAGAGTTGGAAACGCTTTCAGAAGAACAAGCAGACTATATTGGAGTAACTGTAAAAGGACCATTTAAACCTGATTACTATCGCTACTAATACTATTTATAGCAGATCTTTTTAATCATAAAAAAACCCGCATTTTGCGGGTTTTTTGTTTTGCAATAAATAAAATCTATTTAAGCCTCGAAGGGAACAACAGATACAAAAGATTTATTGTCTTTCTTTTTGGTGAATTTGACCACTCCATCCACTTTCGCATGTAAAGTGTGATCTTTTCCAAAATAAACATTTTCACCAGGGTTGTGAGCCGTACCTCTTTGACGAATAATGATGTTACCCGCTCGTGCGGCTTGACCACCAAAAATTTTAACACCTAAGCGTTTCGATTCTGATTCTCTCCCGTTTTTCGAACTTCCTACTCCTTTTTTATGTGCCATGATCGTATGGTTTTATGTGTTTATTTAGAAAGGGCAGCTATTAAGTCTGCTTTTTTCATTGAAGAGATTCCTTCAATTCCTTTCTTCTTAGCTTCTTCTTTAAGTTGAACAACGGTTAGCTTGTTGTAATCTGTAGCTACCGCTTTTTTGGCTGCTGGCTTTTTCACAGCGGGCTTAGCTGCTGCTTTTTTGGTTGCCGGTTTCTTCTCAGTTTTGATTGCTGCTGCTTTAGCAGAGTCAGCTTTGGGCTTTGCGCCGCTAGCTTGAATTTTTTCAATAAGCAGTTCCGTCAAGGCTTGACGGTGACCGTTTTTGACACGATACCCTTTTCTTCTTTTTTTCTTAAATACGATGACTTTATCACCTTTAAGGTGACTAACCACTTTTGCTTCGACAGAAGCGCCAGTGATAGCCGGGGCGCCAAGGGTAACTTTTTTTCCATCGTCAAGCAGATACACTTTATCAAAAGAAACTTTTGCCCCCTCCTTGTCTGCCAAACGATGTACAAAAAGCTTTTGGTCTTGCACAACTTTAAATTGCTGCCCTGCTATTTCTACTATTGCGTACATTTTCGTTTGTTTTTATGGACGGCAAATATAGCGAATTTTAAAACAAATCAAACTTTTTTCGCGTTATTCCTTACCAAAGGCATACTTTCCAGGTCCTGTAAAATAGAGGGTTAAAAATGCAATCAGGTAAATAAATGATTTTTCTTTGGTTGAAAAAGGATCTCCATCATGTGCAATGGTAAAAGCAACCAACATTGTAATTGTTGGGAAAAGCGTAAATAAACGTGTTTTCCATCCTAAAATTATAAAAATGGGAGCAATAAATTCGCTAAAAGTTACTAATATCAAAGAGAGTTCGGAGCCAATCCCAATAGGATTTTTGAATTGAAGATTACCTTCAATCACCCTTAGTAGCTTTCCGTAGCCGTGAGTCAACATACCTGCCGAAAAGCCTAGACGCATGATGAGTAAACCTAAATCTGTGGAAGTTTTTTTCATAATAGATGGGGTTTTAATATTAATTCTTTAGATAAAACGCCACCGTTTTAACTATTCCTTCGTCAAAGGAGGTTGTTGTTTTCCACCCCAATTCATTTTTAACTTTAGAGGCATCTATAGCATAGCGGAAATCATGCCCCAGTCGGTCCTTAATAAATTTGATCAAAGGCAAAGAAGTACCTTTGGGTCTATTAAGCCTTTCATCTACACGCTCAATCAATAGATGAATAAGGTCAATATTTTTCATTTCGTTATTTCCCCCTAAAGCGAAGGTTTCTCCTGGTTTCCCTTCATGAAGAATTAAATCAATTGCCTCAACGTGATCCTCAACGTACAACCAGTCGCGAATATTATCTCCTCTACCGTACACTGGTAGGGGCTTTTCAGCAACTATATTTTTGATCATCAGAGGGATGAGCTTTTCTGAATGCTGCCCTGGTCCGTAATTATTTGAACAATTTGATAAAACTACTGGCAGTCCGTACGTATGAAAATACGCCCGAACCAAATGATCAGAAGAAGCCTTAGAAGCTGAATACGGAGAACGAGGATCATAAGGTGTCTTTTCATTAAAAAATCCTTCAGTACCTAAACTGCCAAAAACTTCATCAGTTGAAATATGATAAAAGCGCTGCTCTTGAGCATTGTTTCCCCAGTACTGTCGCGAAGCTTCTAAAAGATTAAGCGTTCCTTGAATATTGGTTTGGGCAAATAAAAAGGGATTCTTGATGGAATTATCCACATGAGATTCTGCTGCTAAATGTACCACGGCGTCAAATTGGTATTTTACAAACAATTCCTTTAACCTCTCAAAATTATTGATATCTTCTTTTACAAACTGATAATTGGGTTTCTTTTCGCAATCATCAAGTAGTTTTAAATTGGATGCATAGGTCAGTGCATCTAGATTTACGATTTGAGTATCAGGATAGTGGTTTACCATTCTGCGCACCAAATGAGAGCCAATAAATCCTGCTCCACCAGTTATTAATAAGGACTTAAATGACTTCATTTGCTTGAATCGTTTTAATGCAATGTTGAAGGGCTCCTTCCCAACTTGGAATGTTTAAAGATAAGGTCTTTTCTAATCGTTGGGTATCCAATACAGAATTTGATGGACGTTTTGCAATCGTAGGATATTTAGAGCTTGAAATGGGTTTTACTGAATAACTTCCACCACTCAATTTAACAATCTTTTTTGCAAACTCAAACCAACTTGTCTGGGGCTCTTGGGCATAATGATAGGTGTTGTGTTTAAATAGATTGGGATGATCAAGACAACTCAATACAGCTTTTGCTAAATCAATACCGTAAGTAGGCTTGCCCCATTGGTCGTTTACTACAGCACATTCTTTTCTAGTTTGTGAAGCTTGCATTATCGTTTTTACAAAGTTTTTCCCAAAAGGACTAAACAACCAAGAAATTCTAAAGTTGATATTGAGACATTTTGCTTTTTGAAGCCATTTCTCTCCTTCATGTTTACTTTGTCCATAAACATTTAAAGGATTTGCGCGATCTGTCTCTTGGTAAGGGTGTTCTTTAGATCCATCAAATACAAAGTCCGTTGAAAAATGAATCAATATCAAATTATTATCCTCAGCAAAACCAATGAGATTTTTTAAGCCTTCAGTGTTGATTTTGTTCGCAAGTTGGACTTCAGATTCTGAATGATCTACACGGGTGTATGCTGCGCAATTGATAATTCCCTGAAAAGGGTTTTTTTCAAAAAAGTCTTTTAAAGTATTTTGATCATTGATATTGACTTCTGAACGTGAAGTAAAAAAAAGTTTATGGTTTGGATATTGATCCGCAATAAATTGGAAACATTGCCCTAACTGCCCTCTAGATCCGGTAACTAAATATTTAGACATAGGGATCGTCTTTAAAATCGAATAAAAGAGCTTTTGATAAAAAAGGGTGTGCTTTGTCTTTTTCAGACTGAATCCATTCCTCTTTGGCAAGTTGCCAATCGATTGCCAAGCTAGGATCATCTGGTGCAATACTACCCTCATTTTGTGGATGGTAATATTGATCTACCTTGTAAGAAAAAATAGAGGTATCGCTCAAGGTAATAAATCCATGGGCAAACCCTCTAGGAATATAAAGTTCTACTTGATTTTCAGCACTTAATTCACAGCTAAAATGGTGCCCAAAAGTGGGAGACCCTTTTCGAATATCAACAACTACATCTAATACTTTACCCTGAATCACGCGGACTAATTTGGTTTGACTAAAAGGAGGTAATTGATAATGTAAACCTCTTAAAACTCCTTTTTTTGAAACGGTCTGATTGTCTTGACAAAAAGCTATTTTTCTGCCAAGTAGGTTTTCTACTTCTCTTTTGTTAAAACTTTCCATGAAAGCGCCACGTTCATCTAGGTGAACGTTGGGCTTTAAAATAAAAACCTCCTTGAAAGGAGTGGTTTTGATATTCATGATGGTCGTTTAATTAAAGTTTAAAGTTATGCTTTATCGTTGTATTTTTTCATTAAATAGCCTCCGTATTCGGTTTGCTTCAACTTTTCTGCACCCTCCAAAAGTTGTTCTTTAGTGATAAACCCTTTTTCAAAAGCGATTTCTTCTAAACAACCTACTTTCAGTCCTTGGCGTTTTTCGATGGTATGGATAAACTGTCCCGCCTCCAGTAAAGATTCATGGGTTCCCGTATCCAACCAAGCAAAACCGCTGCCCAATACCTCTACTTGTAAATTTCCTTGCTCCAAATAAGTTTGGTTAACAGCCGTTATTTCTAGTTCTCCTCGCGCGGAAGGCTTGACTTGTTTAGCAATTTCAATGACGGAGTTAGGATAAAAATACAATCCTATCACCGCTTCATTATTTTTTGGAACTTGAGGTTTTTCCTCTATAGAAATGGCGTTGCCTTGGTCATCGTATTCAATAACACCGTAGCGCTCTGGATCATTAACGGTATATCCAAAAATGGTGGCCTTCAAACCAAGACGCGTTCTTTTTTTAACCGCTTCTAGCTTTTGGGAAAAATCTACTCCATAGAAAATATTATCTCCTAGCACCAAACATACCGCTTCCTCTCCTATAAATTCTTCTCCCAAAAGAAAGGCCTCTGCCAATCCATTGGGCTTTTGCTGAGCCTTATATTGTAAACTAATACCCCATTGGCTTCCGTCTCCCAATAGCCGTTCATACTGTCCTAAATCTTCTGGAGTACTCATAATCAAAACCTCTCGTATGCTTGCTTCCATGAGTAATGACAAGGGATAATAAACCATGGGTTTGTCATAAACAGGCAATAGCTGTTTTGAAACACCCATAGTGACTGGAAAAAGTCGGGAACCGATCCCTCCGGCTAAGAGAATGGCTTTCATGTGTAAATTTTCATAAAGATAAGAAGGTTTTCTATTTTGACTACGGCCCGTAGTTATTTCAAGACTATTCTTTGTAATGCCTCGTATTTACTGACTTTATGTGTTATTTAACATAAAAAATAACGTATATTTAAATGTAAATTTTAAACAAATTTACGTTAGAAAATTTGTTTAAAATGTTAAATGAACTTTGAAGTTAGTTATAATATTTACAAATCATATGAAAATTACACAATAAAAAATGCGTGATTACAACGATAAAATAGTTGCTAATGGTAGAGATCAAGAGGTATTACTCACTCAGATCTCTAACTACATAAAACAGGCGCCTCTAAGAAGACTTAAAAGAAGTGGCTCGCTTGGTCTGTCCAATAATTCTATCAAGAATCTAAAACGTTTTTATGATTTAATTCAGGAATTTGAATCTGATTTTGGTCAATCGATCATGTTAGATACAATAGATCACATGTTAGTTAATGCATTTAAAGAGTGGCTTTTAACTGAAAAAGAGTATTCACTCAATAACGCTGGCCTTCAATTAAAGCTTCTAAAAATGATTTGTAAAGAAGCTGAAAGAATGAGTATTAATGTAAATCCATATACCCGACACATAGAATCGTTTACTCAAAAAAGTAAAGATCGCGTTTTACAAACCATTTCATTTGAAGAAATAAAAAAGATAAAAACGATTAGAGATTTACCTTCCACTCTTGAAAATGCTAGAAAATGGATACTGATTGGGCTTTATTTAGGCCAGAGGGTTTCTGATCTATTGGCACTTAAACCATTTCAGCTTAGATTTATAGAAAACGGCGTTTATATAGATATTAATCAGCAAAAAACCGACAAATATGTCACTGTTGGGGTGGTTGATAAAGAAGTCATTCAAATTTTAAAAAAGAATTTTCCATATCCTATTTCAGCTCAATTGTTTAATAGACAAATAAAACAAGTATGTCAAATTGCTGGAATAAACGATATGGTGAGTGGTTATAAATTATGCCCTAAAACAAGAAGAAAAAGATTGGGCACTCACCCAAAATATAGTCTTATCTCCTCTCATGACTTAAGACGCTCTTTTGCTACTAATTACTTTGGTAAAATTGAAACGCCAATACTTATGCAAATCACGGGGCATTCAAAGGAAAGCACTTTTTTAAGTTATATTGGAACGCAGGTTAATAAGGACACTTACGCAGATGCTTTTATGAAAATAGCGGCTACTTTGTAGGGTCTGGTCCTCTTTCCATGATACCTAAATTATTTCTATCTTCTAATTTTTCTAAAGTAATATCGTCCCTTACAGGTTTAGTTTTAGGAAGAATATAATTTGAAAGGCTTTGAAGAAGTTTTACCCTATCAGACGTAGAGAGATCTTCTTGATGCATAATTAAATGATCCAAAACCCCTTCGTAAAGAATTTCCATTTTTTCTTTAATATTGGGGTCTAATAATTTTGAAGGACCTCGCTTACTTTTTTGACCAGCGGCTTTTGCTGTTTCTGGATTAAATGGCATATTGTAAATTTACAACAAGGTGTATTGGTTTCAAAAATCAATTGTACTAAACTTTTTAACAATTTTTGTTATTATACCCAATGATTGTGCTACTAAACTAAATACTCTTTAACTCCTACTTTAATTCTTTTTGAGCTTTTTATTCTTTCTTCAATAAAGTTAACATCCCTTAAATATAAAGTATTGTGGTTGCCAAAGGTTTTTAGTGCTTTTAATTCTTTCCCTTTTGGATTATAACAATAGGGTTTAAATCCATACTGAAGAAGTTTTAAATGGATGTTCTCGTCGTCATAGCCGTACCTTGACCCTGACCCATTCAATTCAATAATAATTGCTTTTAAAGATTGGTTTTCTAATGTTTTTTCTGCACCATTAATAACTTCATTTTCATAACCTTCAACATCTATTTTAATTAAAGATGGACATTGCTCATTCATTAAAAGATTATCCAGGGTATCTATTTTAACCTCAATTGTATCTATTTCTTCTTTAGTAGCTACGTGATTAATTGTATCGAGAGATTTTGTAAAGTGTATTTTACTAATTTCACTCCCAAGTCCAATATTAAATGCTTTTACATTCTGTTCAACTTTATTAATTAAAACGTTATCCATTAATGTTTTATAAGTATCCTGTATTGGTTCTATTGAAATAGAATTTGCTTTAACTTGAGAAGAAGCTAAAATAGTATAAGAACCAACATTTGCTCCAATATCAACAAATGTGTCAGCTGGTCTTAAAAAATGTAATAAAAACCCCATTTCATTATATTCCATTAATCCGCAATATAAATTTCCTGTTGCTCCAGTTAAACCTTTGCAAACTATAAGCTTGGCGTTTTCTGTAAATTGATAAATAATTGGGTATGGGTTTAATAAACAATTTATTTGCCATTTTATAAAAATCAATACACCGCTTAGTTTATTTTCTAGATTAAAAGGGTGAGAGTAGATGAATTTTAATATGTTGTATAATTTGAGAATAATTTTTATTTAGCTTATGTATTGTTTTATTTTTTTCAACTTAAAAAGAAAAAAAGAAAGTGGATTAATAAATATATTATTAATCTTAAAAGCTCTAAGCTCTTCTTTATAAATAGTCCATTTACTTTTAAAACCACTATTACTTATTCCTCCAACTAACATCTTAACTAGTTTTTTATTTAAATAGTATGATGAAACTTTATTTACTTCTAAAAATCGAAGGCACAACTCAAAGTCACCTGCAATTTTAAAACCATCATTATAGCCTCCTAATTGATCATATACTTCTTTTTTACAATAAAACGTTGGATGTGCTGGCATCCAAGCTTTTTTTATTAATCCTTTTTCATAGGATTTAGAAATCCAATTTCTAACGACTTTACCTTCTTTATTTACATAATCCAAGTTACCATAAACAATGTCTGTCTCCGTATTTGAAAAGGCATTTGCAATCTCTTGAACTGAATTTTCATTAAAAAAAACATCGTCGGCATTTAAAAACCCTATAATATCCCCAGTAGCCAATTTCAATCCTTTGTTAAAAGCATCATAGACTCCCTTGTCAGGCTCAGATATTAATTTTGAAATATGATTAAACTCTTTGCAAATCTTAACAGTATTATCTTTTGATCCACCATCTACAATTATATGCTCGATATTTTTATGGGATTGACTAAACACCGAATTGAGTGAATTAAAAATTGTATTTTCGGCATTATAAGTAATGGTAATTATTGACACCTTCATAGATCTCTTCTTAGAAAAATTGTTACGATATGAAAGATACAAAGTATAACATTCATGCAACAAATATAAATGGTTTAGGCGCCATAAATGTAGCAAATGAAATTCTAACTTCTTTATTGCCTTTAAATAATATCCAAAAGATATTTTATTCGAATAGGATTAAAAATGCTGAAAACAATAACAACTATTTTTTATATAAAAGAATTCTACCTAATCCACTTTCAAGACTCATAGAAATTCTCTTTTCTAGACTATTTTTTGAAAATATTCCAACTCTTGTCCTAGGTGATATTCCACTTAGAGGAATCTATAATCAAGTTTTATATATTCATCAGGCTAACCTAGTTAAGCCACCAATTAATAAGTTTTCTGGTAATAATTTAAAATTCAAACTATTAAGGCTATTATTTAATTTTAATTTAAAATATGTTAAAACAATAATCGTACAAACAGATTATATGAGGGAAAACCTTATAAAATCGTATCCAAAATTAAAATGTCCCATAAAAGTTATTCCACTGCCACCAATTAATATAGAGGAATCAAATATTGAAAATACAATTAAAGGCCCTATAAAACTGATATATCCTGCTGGTTACTATAAACATAAGAATCATGATTTTCTTTTTGAGCTAAGTGAAGTATATAAAACTCTAAAGTTTGAAATATGGGTAACTTTAAAAAAGGAAGATTTTAGGAAGTATAACAGGTTACCATATGTTAAAAATCTAGGGATAATATCCCATTCTAAAGTGATCGAAAAGTATAAAATATCTAATGGCTTAGTTAATTTTTCTAATCTAGAAAGTTTTTGTTTGCCTCTAGTTGAAGCTATTTACCTAAACCTTCCTATACTAACCGTAAAAAGAGACTATTCTGAATGGATGTGCGAAGAATCTGCATATTATTTCGAAGATGCTAAATCATTCAAAAAAAGTTTAACTCAATTAAATGAGGATTTAAAAAATGGGGGTCTTAAAAGTTTAGAAAAACCAAAGAAAAAATTTAAGTTCTCGTGGGATGAAATAGGAGGTAAAATCAATTCTTATTTTCAGTTATAAATAACTATCTATCTGATTCAGGTCTTTACTTTCAATATAATTAGCTGCAATATTGCCCTTAAGTTTTTGATATATATTGTCATCTATCCCTTTAATAATGGTTTCTAACTCTAAGGCACTATCGGGATTAAAAATATATCCATTAAAATCATTTTTTACTAAATCAACTGAGCCACAATTTTCGCTGACTATTATTGGCATTCCATTATAAAATGACTCTTCAACAACTAGACCCCATGTCTCACTTAAACTTGGCAGAATTAGAAAATTATTTTGCGGAAAATATTGGGACAGCCCTTTGTTTTCAACACTACCAACAAAATTGATCTTGGGCTCTGATATAGATTCTAATTTAATTTTATCTGGGCCTTCACCAATAATGGTTAAACTACAATCACTTAGCTTATTAAAGACTTTAATCAAAAAAACCAAGTTCTTAACTTCAGATAATCTTCCAATGTATATAAATTTTTTCTGATAATTTTCTAATGGCTGTGACTTTGAGGTATAGTTAATAATCCCAACTCCTTTAGTTTTAATAGTATCCCCATTATAATTTAAGTCTTGCAAAAGGTTTATGTGATTATCGCCAGGGGCATAAACTTTTGAAACCTTTCTTAAAAATACTTTTTTAAGATATCCTTTGATCCCATTTGTTTTACTCTCAAGAACAGAAGATTCTAAGACTAAGGAAATCTTATTTCTACTCAGAAGTAATATCACCATCCAAAATTCAACAGTATCCCACCCTCCAATAATTACTTCATTAATGTTCTGAGCTATGAGTTTTTTAATTAACCTGAAACAGCTGATTAATTTATTGCGGTTTTGAAAACTTCCTTTATTAATAAAACAATGATCAAAATTCATTTCGGTAGAAACAAAATCTGAAGACCTATTTTCAATTGTTTCATTACCCAAAAACCAAACAGAAATATCCTTTCTTTTAGCTACTTCATTGTATAAATTAACCTTGTAAAAAGCAGGGAGAGGTGTTATGAAAACAGTCTTATTCATTTTTAAAATACTTTTTAAAGTTATTTAAAAAATAAGTGATTAAAACCAACATGGAAAGGCTTATAAATAGTTGAAGCAAATAATTTGATGCCGCATAATAAGCAATATTATTTGTATATGGGTGAATTAGAAAAATAAGCAATGAATTGATGCCTAAATACTCTAAGGCTTTAAGATTAGATTTTAAGTTGCTGAAGATTATAAATAATAAGAATGAAAGCGCACAAGTCCAAAGAAGGTTTATTAAAATAGACTCGAAATATTTAGTTGAAATATTTAACTCCGGAACGCCATAGTCTAAGCTAATTAATAATAAGGGTATTAATAAAACAACCGCAGTTGTTTTATTTGTTAAAACGTCTTTATTCTTATAAAAATAATATCCAATAAAAATATATGGCGCCGAAAGCAATCCATCATCAATTGCGAAAGGAAAATTGAAATTGTAGCCTATTAAAAAAGCGATTGCAATAAGTGATATCTCTAATATTAAAAATCTAGAATGTTTTAAAATCAAATAAACTAGAGCCTTTCCAATGAAAAGAGCTGGCAAAAACCATAATACAAAAGCATATGTTTCAATAAGTCTATCGTAGTCCATGTAAATCAAAGCACCTATCAGGTCATCAAATTTTAACTGTTCTCTATCTAAATAAAATCTTTTTAAGAATTCTATAATAAACCCTAGAGTCAAATAAATGAAGAATGGTTTGAATAATCTTTTAAATGATCTAATTATTTCTCTTTTTAATTCATTGGTGGGATTTAAAAAAAACCCTGAAACAATAAAAAAAAGAGGCATGTGAAATGAGTATATAAAGCTACTTAAGGGCGAAGAAATATGACCTAGTACCACTAAAATAATGGCAAATCCTTTTAAGCTATCAACCCAATTAACTTTAGTCAAAATTTAAAAATTTTTAAAAAAAGATTTTAAATAGTATTTGAAAATTGAGTAAATATGAATAACAACCAATGAAGGCTTGCTTGCAACCTTATTTTTCAATTTTATTTTATGGTATTCTTTAAGAATTTCTAAAGTCTTTCCTTCCCCTAAGCCATCTGCTCTCCAATTAGAAACAACTAAATCTTTGGTTATTACTTTAGGAAAATCATGAAATGCTCTTAGTAGCAGTTCATAATCCATACAATACTTGTTATTTAAATCAAACTCACCATGTTTAGCAAAAAACTCCTTGGGAATAAAAAGTCCTTGATGGGGCAAAGACATTTTAAAAAGTAATGACTTTTTATTGAATCTCTTGTTGATTTTGGTTTTATAGAGTAGATTTCCTTTAATATCTATTCTTTGAATATTACCACAAACTATAGGTCTCTCTTTTAAGTCTAAATTTGTAAATAAATCACTTATTGAATTGCTGTTAATAAAGCCATCTCCATCACCTTGAAAATTTATGTAATCCCCAGTAGCTAGTTTAATTCCTTTGTTAAAAGCATCGCTTATTCCTTTATCTGGTTCGCTAATCCATCTAATCATTGGTGAATTAAGCCTTTTTATTATTTCTATAGTATTATCTGTACTTCCCCCATCAATTATGATTAATTCAAAATCTTTATAATTTTGATTTAAAATTGATTTTATAGTTTTATTAATGTGTTTTTCACCATTAAAAATTACAATAATTATAGATAATCTCATTTTAGCAATTCATAAGTATTTTTGTGATACTTTTTTTGAATTGTAGTTTATCGTTCTCGTCATAGTTTGCTTTAATTTTTGTCATTTTATCATTAATGATTTTATTATCCAAAAACAACATTTCAATCTTTTCAGCAATATCTGAACAATTTTCAGGGTCAAAATATACCCCTTCATTTCTGGTTTGTTCAATTAGACCATTTAAATTAGAACTAATAATTGGAACATTCAATTCAATAGCTTCAAATACTGGAATACTTATACTTTCAAAAAGTGACGGCAAAACAAGGCCATTAGACAACTTATATAAATAAGGAATATGACTAAAATCTATGTAACCAGTAAAAACAACGTTTTTTGTTAAATTTAATTCTTTAATATTATATTTAATTTGGTTAAGAAATCCCTTATCAGATCCAGAAAAAACTAGATTAACATTAATATCTCTATTCTTCAAAATTTTAACAGCCTTAAGCAGGTTAATGTGATTTTTATGTGACCAAAATTGTGCGGGATAATATAAGTAGCTGTTTGGAAGTTTATATTTTGATTTAATAACTCTAGCATCTTCATCATTAAACATAAAGTCCTTAAAAAAATTTGCAGGTGGTATTTTTAAAACATTTACTTTAGGATTGTATCCATTATAAAATTTTAATATATCTCTTTTAACAAACTCAGATTCACAAATAATACCCTTTGAGTTTTTAATCATTGCTTTGTTTATTATTTTTCTTAAGAAAAGCTCTTTAATGGAAAAATACGAAGGGAAATACTTCTCTTGAAGATCGTGTAGCATAAAGACATAATCTTTATTTAAATATAAACTTGGATATGGAGAAATATAAGGAGTAAAAATCAAATCAAACTTATTAAATTCTTCCTGATTACACTCTATTAAATTAGAACTGAAATTAATCCTAAAAAAAATAGTTAAAAATCTTTTGATACGTATCAGAAAAGTTGAGCTTTCTTTATTATGGTAAATTTGTTTAATTTTAGAATTTATAATTTTATTTCTATTTGAAAAAACAGTAAATTCTAATTCATCCGTAGACTCCAAAGATTCTATAAGTGAATAAACTAAATTAGTCACCCCTCCACCTTCATTATCACAGATGTCAAATACAGCAACTTTTTTCATAAAACACTTTTTAAGCTATTGCAAATATACCTGACTTGCTCTCTAGTAATTTCATTAAAAGTTGGAAGGTTAATACCTTTTTCAAAAATATAGTTGACCGAATCTGGGGTGTTTGTTTTATACATTGGCAATTGAGACATTGGATAAAAAAAAGGTCTTGAATCAATATTATATTCTTTTAATTTAGACATTAATGTGTTTCTTTTTTTATCATTCAATTTTGGAAGGACTATATAAATTAACCAATATGCATTTTTATAGCCTTCCTTAGTTGAATTTAATCTAATTTCAGGAACATTGATTAGCTCTTCGCTGTACCATTCGAATATAAACTCTCTTTTTTTTAATATTTCAGAAATTCTTTCTAACTGACCTACGCCTAAAGCTGCTTGAAGGTTTGTCATCCTATAATTAAACCCAATTTCTGTATGCCAATACCTTTTATCAGAACTCATAGCATGATCTCGTAGAAAAGTCATCTTATTATATAGCTTTTTATTATTTGTAGTAATAACACCTCCTTCACCAGTTGTAATTATTTTGTTGCCATAAAGACTGAAGACTCCTATATCTCCAAATGATCCAACTTTTTGATCCCCTATTTTAGCCCCGTGAGCCTCAGCCGCATCTTCAATAACATACAAACCATACTTTTTAGCTAATCTATTAATTCCCGTCATATTAGCAGGGTGTCCATATAAATGAACAGCTATAATAGCTTTAGTTTTAGAAGTTATTAATTTTTCAATAGACTTTGTGCATATACATAGAGAGTCTAATTCAATATCGGCTAACACTGGTATTGCTCCTGTATAAGATACCGCATTAGCTGTGGCAATAAAAGTTAAATCCGGAATTATAACTTCATCACCAGGTTTTATCCCTAAAGCAACTAAAGAGAGATGTAAGCCAACAGTGCCATTTGAAACAGTAAGAGCATATTTGGTATTACAGAAATTTGAAAAATTTTTTTCAAATTTATTAATAAATTCCCCTAATGAGGATACCCAACCACTTCTAACAGCCTCATTTACATAGGCTTCGTCTGAAAAAGTGATTTCTGGTTTTGATACAGGTATAAAGTCCATAGTATTATAAATTTGAATCTTTCTCAATAAATGAATTTGACTTATTCAATAAAAATTTGTGTAGCCCAAATCTTTGTAGCTTTAACATATAAATAAATAATCTGGGTATTTTTTTCTTTGAAAAAATATGAAATGACTTGTTGTGGTAATAGTTTAGATCTAAAACTTGGGCAATTTGTTTTAAAGATGTTGTACTATAGAAAGAAATATGCTGTCCATGATTAAATCCATAATAACTCCATTCTTTTGGATTAGGCAACTTACAAGGCATCAATTCAGTCGAAAAAATTAACAATTCTGAAAACTTTAAAAGTTTTGATATTTCTTTGATTGGATCTGCAAAGTGCTCCATAACTTCAAAAAAAGTAATAGCAGTAACTTTCTCATGTGGCCAATTAAATCCTTTTGCAAATAAATTTTTAGTGTATATATCGTGCCATAAAAATTCAAAACCGAAATCTCTCATTAACCTAACAAAAACACCATAGCCTCCTGCATAATCTAAAAATCTACCGTTTTTGAGATTAAGTAATGAAAGTAAAATTGAGGTTTTTTTTGAATAAAAAATATTTCTATACAACAATCCCGTATCATAGATATTTATTGGTTCTAAATATGCTTCATTTAGCCAATAAGGGTCTTCGCTTTGAATAAAATCACAAGAACTACAGTGATAAAATTTTACTTTATATTTAAGTAAAATTAACTCTTCAAACAAGAAAGTAGATTTTTTAGAACAAATATTACACTTCATGTTGCAAACTATTGAATGGCTTAAATCCATAAGTGTTAATCATAGGTTATTTTTTGTAATTATAATTGTTGAGTCCTGTTAGGATTTTTTAAAATACCTGAAAAATAATTTTACTTTTTTTCTTGAAAAATGAAAAAAAACGACTTTATGCTCTCCTTCTTCTAATGAGCTTAAATAGCTTAAATCCTTTGTGAATCTTGGAGAAATAAAATTAGTGGTAGCTCCATAAGAATTATTATCAATCAGATAATCTTGTAAATCCTAGTTTATAAATAATTTTTTTACGGTTTCAAATTCAAATTTGTATCCTTCATTAAACTTTAAATAATTTTTACTTCCACAAGAAATGGAAAAAATTAAATGAGATTTTTTTTTATTACTCTTTCAATTTCTAATACGAAATCGAGTAAAGCATTGTGATTTATTTTGTCGCCATATCTTCCAAGGCCTATTAAGTGCAATCTAACAACTGAAGAAAAAACATCAAATGAATTAGATTCAAATGGTAAAGGATCACTCACATCATGCTTAAAGTATTTTACTTTAGTAATTTCATCTTCACAATCTACTAATACAATTGAATTCAAATCATTGTATATAGAAAGTATTCCATTTGTATTTTTTAAACCACCCAAATCAAGAACTTTTTGATAGTGTCCTAATAAATCTAATTTTGAAAAAAGCCAAAATGAAAAAGATTCATAACGACTAAAAAACTCTTTTGGATCCGCTGAGCAGTCAGAATGATTAATTTTTTTAAAATCAAAGAATGGATGACTTTCATCAATATTTGATATGTATTTATTAAATATTTTTTTTTGCCTATACTTTTTTAATGTTATTAATAATTTATTTAAAATTCTCATCTAATTTAATTATATCTTTTAATTTAATTTTTTTAAACATATCAAGTAGACTTCTTTGAGAGCAATTATATATCTTTTGATTTTTACAATTTTTCTGTATTAATTCTTTTTCAAAAAAGGTTTGAGCTGTGTTTAATAAAAGGTCTGATTTTACATTTTTTATTCTTGACATCTCATTATTTTGATGAATTGAGGATTTGTAGAATCTAAAATTAGATTCTACATCTATACAAATATAATTATGGTCAACACCAAGTAAATAAATTTCACTAAAGCCCATATAAATTGCGGCTAAAATAGCATATGTGCTTACTGTTGAAGCAGACCAAATTGGATTAACTAAATCTATATGTCTTTTCTTAAATTTATAAGATTTATCTAGGCTAATACCAGAAAAGTACCAATTTATCTTTTCCCTTTTAAATATCTCATACTTATCAAAAATATATTTTATATTTTTTTTATATGCTGAAAGTCCAAATAGCATATTTACATCCTTTGGTATTTTTGATTCCATGTCTTTAAACCACATCAACCACTCATCATCAGTTTGTGGTGGATGTATAGGTGCGGTCATATAATATTTTGGTTTATTACCAGACATAATCTCTGCAAAATCTTTGTGTACATAGAAATTATTAAGCGCAAAAACAATCTCGCCCTTGAGAGACAATAAGTTTTCTTTTTTTATTGAAGGACCACTACCTAAAAGAAAACATCTTTCACCTTTATGTATGTCTTTTAATTTAACATTTTTAGCTACAAGCTTTTTAAACTCCCAGAACTGAACATAGCCTCTTAGTCTAAAAAGCTTGATTAAGAGTATTGGTGGAATTAAGCTTTTTAAAAAATTATTTAACACAATGCCCATTTAAAAAATGTTTTCACTAAAGCTTTTTTATAACATTTAATCATGTTTTGTTAGAAATATCAAAATTATAAAATCGCCTAACTAAAATATAATATAATAATAATGAAAAAATTGTTGAGTAGCTATAGTATAATATATCCATGTGATAAAAAGCAAAAATACCATTTAGCAATAAATTTAAAGCTAATACTATTGCTTGGTACTTTAAAAGAATGAAATGAAAATTATTGCCTATCATATAATATATATACATGCTGTTAATAGACAATAACACAGAAGAAATTACTAATACAAAAAACAAAATTTCAGTCCCATAATACTTTTTAATAACTAATTCCAATACATAGGGGTAAACTATAATAGATATTAATGAAACAATAAAAATTAGAACATATAATTTGTTATTAGTCCTCCGAACAATTTTTTTCACATCAATATATTTCTTTTCCGCAACTAGAGTATATAAAATATGTCCATATGGCTCAAAAAATATTATAGCGATTAGCCAAATATTCAAAGCTAAAGACGATGTGAACCCATAAGTTGCTAGTTCTTCTAAAGAATAAAACTTAGAAATAAACCACCTATCTGCCGTTCTAAAAATTATATCTATAGCCCAAACTATATAAACAAAAAAACCTATTTTATAAATTACAATAGCTTTTTCTTTGAATCTCCCAGTGTCAATTCTAATAGATTTAATAGGAACTTTTAAAATAGATATTAATAAAATAAAAAATGTGGCTAATAATTGTGAAATAAATATTGACTCTAAGTTTCTATAAAAATAAAAGAAACTCAAAACTAAAGTAGGCTTTAAAAGCTGCTCAAATGCTTTAATAATATTAGCTTTCTGAAATTCTTGATTTGAATTCAATAAGCCTATGGCATTTTGAGTATATAAAGAGAAAAAAAAATTAGCGCCTATCACTAATATAATTAATCTGTTTAAATCTATATCAAATAAAAAGAGTGTCAATACAGCCACAAATTGAATAATATGTGAGATAATATTACTGTAAACAAACAATTCAACTTCGTTTTCATTTGGATTAGTAATGTGCTTTGGAAGCAATATTGATGTGCCGTGTAATGAACCAAGTTGTAACAAAGGCAACAAAGACATTACCATTAATATATAAATATAAATCCCATAATCATTTTCAGAGAGACTCCTAGCAATGAAAATAAAAGATAGAAACCCTATGGCTTTTGAAATAAACGCTATTGATAAGTTTTGAAGGACAATTTTTCGCAAATTATTTATTTATAAGTTTTTTCAATGTTTGCTTCAATCCTAATTTTTCTAAAATACTTACAATAGAAGCTCTTAAATAGTATGGATTTAATTTTAAAAGGTATAAAAGTTGTTGCTTTTTTAATTCAACTTCAATTTTAGTAGCCCAATAAGGCATATTTTGATCATATATATTAGAAATATCAGAAATTTTCCAATTTTTTGGTTTCTGTAAAATAAGTGTACATCGCTCGTCACTATAAATAATTTTTAAGCCTAATATTTTGAAAAATTGATTTAAATAATACTTGTAAAAGTTAAATATATGGGCATTTTGAAAATATAAACTAGGGTTATAATATGTCTTTTTTATATCAAAAATACCAGGAACTTCTACCAGTAAATATTTTTCGTCTTTTAAATACTCAAGTATTTCATTAATAAAATTAATCGGATTTGTAATGTGCTCTAGAACATGAGATATTATTATTAAATCTTGAGAATTTTTTGGCGTCTTTTGAGGGTCTATTTCACCATCATAAAGATCTAAACCCTTATTTTGACCGAACTTTAAATATTTCTCACCAAAATCACAGCCTGAAACTCTTGTTCCCTCTTTGGCGAAAGAGGAAAGAATTCCTCCTGACCCGCATCCTATTTCAAAAACATCTTTAACACTTTGTAAACCAACATTCTCCTCAATTAATTTTCTAAATTTATCGCCTCGTATTTTCTGGTCTTTAAAAAAATCTTTTGAAGCTAATTCTTTTCCAACATATATACCCCTATACTCATTATTGTAAAATTTCTCTGTTGATTTATCATCTAATCTTTCCTTCACCCTAATTAAACCACATTTTTTACAAAGTAAAATAATACAAGGAATTCCGTATCTATCTTTTTCAGTAATTACAGTATCTAGTATCTGTTCTTTATTGCCACATAAACACTGATTCTCAATATAATTATACTCTCCTTGATCTACTTTTTCAAGAAATTTATTTACTTGTTCTTTTTGAAAATCATTTAGATTTAAAATTGGAATTCTATCGTTAATACAAATAGGAAATTTTATTAATGTATTTAGCATGATTTGCCGTTTATAAGATCGTATTATCCGATTAATTTATAATTATGTTATTATTTTGTATTAGGTATAAAAATTCAATATTTTGAACTATCTGCTTTGAATTAATTTAGTGTGTAATAAATACTAATTGATTTTTTTGTCTTTTTTCGAAATAATATGCTTAAACATTAATTTTTCAGCGATTAGCCAATCATCTTCTTCATCGATTTCTACAGCTGTAAACTCCTCCATTTCATATATTGCTATTTTTCCACTTAGTCTGTTCTTGTATTTAATAATATTAGCAATAGTATTAATATAAAATGATCCATTTTCCATCAACATGCCCTCAAAATCTTGTCTTCTAGGTCGTGTTTTATAATCATAATTTATTGGGAAACCGTTCTTATTCCAAAAAAAACTTTTTGTTCGAACACAAGTAAGAATTGAATCAGCTTTTTCTGTTTTTAAAATTTTCAATGCTTTATCAAAATCTTTTGATTGTGTCAATGGTGATGTTGCTTGTACTAGAAAAAAAAGATCATTGTCAGAAAATTTTTTCTTAGCGATAAACTCTAACATTACTGATTCTGTACTGGCGGTATCATTAGCATTTTGAGGTTCTCTGTTGTATACTTCTACTTTATCAAAGCTAAAGCTATTTACTACAGACATTATTTCTTCACAATCGGTAGCAACAAATATTTTGTCAATACTTGAAGAATTCTGAAGCGCTTCAAGATTCCAGTAAACAAGAGGTTTCCCACAAAAATTTTTAATATTTTTAAATGGGATGGATTTACTCCCACACCTAACAGGGATAAATGCTAAATTCATATTTACTTTTTATAGAGAACTAGTAATTATTTTAGACAAACTATTAAACTGCAAAATAATTATATTATTTCTTGATTTTTAAAATCTTGAATTAATTGAATTACAAGATTTTTCCCTTTAATTTTAGGGATTTCAAGATCATATTGTTTTAATTCTTGAGTGTCTGCTTTAAATTGTCTTTTAATATCAATTTTATTAATCCCCATTTCCATAGCAATAATTTTACTTGACTTTGCATCTTTTATAATTATTAACCCCTCTTTAGAATTATATATTTTGTAGTCAATTTTGAAGTTTTCAAGAATAATTTTAATAAAATTCAACACACTTATCTGAACTCCAGAGCCTATAACTATTTTATCGTTTATTCTTTTTTCAGATGCACTCACTACAATTTTGATATATTCCTTAGCGTAACCCCAGTCCCTTACTGATAAAGCATTATGGAATTTAAATGGTTCGTTTTTTATATCATTATCATAATTAATGAAGTAATTAATAGCTTTGGCTGAAAAAAATTTATTGTCTCGATATGAACTTTCATGATTAAAAAAAATAGGATTGAAAACTTTTATCCCTTTCGATCTTAAGATTTGACTTCCATAAAACTCAATTGTTTTAGCCAAACCATAATTATTTATTGGATCAATTATTGTTTTTGAGTTTTGTGGGGTTTCGGATGGAATCCCAAAAATTTCTGAACTTAATGGCTGACATAGCCAAAAATCAAGACTATTTTCTTCAATTACTTTACATAGGTTGAAAAAAATAAGTGTTTTTGTAAATGAGTCACTAATTAAACTATTATCTCGGACAAACGTTTCATTTGCAAAATTAAATACTTTATCATATGTATTTAATTCAAATATTTCTTTTATAAATTTATAATTATTTAAATCCCCAATAAATATATTTTTTTGATTTTTATGAATAAACCTATTTTCATTTCTGACAGCTATATCATAGTTGATGTTATTTTTGTCAAAGAAATCGCATAGAATTCTTCCATCTTGACCATTTGCTCCTAAAATTAAAATTCGATTATTCATCGTAAATGTTTTTTAAGAATTTAATTGCTTCATGAAATTTCTCTCCACCATTCAAATGACCTTCCCAAACTTCAATAACTTTTATATAATCCTCATCAAGAATTTCTTTATAATTTGACAAATTCCCCTTTCCGAAATCCACACCTTCGCCATCTGTTCCTGCTGCGTCTGAAATATGAATATGGACGCAGTTTTCTTTTAATTTTTCATACCAAACGCGCCAATCTTGTTCGTAATAATTTGCTGATAGAATCAAATGAGCTAAATCAATACAAATATTTATTTTATTTTTTTTGACAAAATTTATATCTTCTTCATTAACAAATAAATTTAACAATGCGGACCCACCAAAATACCACGCCTTCCTTGGAAGCCACTGTGCTGCAATCAGAACATCATCTTTTTCCTTAATTGAGTCAGTATATTCTTTGAATTTGTGATAAAAAATTTCCTTGTTTTTAAAATTATTAACTGAAAAGCTTCCTAGAATCAAACATTCTTTTTTTGATTTATTTTTTATTTGTTTTGAAATTTCAATACAATTGTCAATGATCTTATTAGAGCTTAAATTAATTTCATCATTGTCTGAAAAAGGGTCTATTAAATGGTCTTTAGAAATATAATCAGGGAGATGTATAGAAATATTGTCTCCCTGATTAATTAAATCTAAGGCAACAGATGGGTTTTTATTTAAAATTACAACTTCTTTAAAGGACAAGTGTAATTCATAATAAGTGCCTGAAAATTTTTCTTTGATTTTTTTAAAATCATGAAGTCGAACAGGTAATGAAAGTTTTTTAGAATCCATGAATTTTACTAATCTTGATTCTTTTTGAATTTTAAAACTTTCTTTGAAATCACTAATATTTACAGGATCTCCTTTTTGCACTTTTTTTATTAATTTTTTACCATATAAGTTTAATACTTCATTTGGTCTTATTCCAGTTGCGGGAGATAATTCTACAGTATGATTTTCATCAAAAGTAATTCCTTTTTGCAAATCAGAATTGTAGTAAACACCAACTCCTAAGTTTCTGACATTTACAATTTCCCCTTGATTATACAATCTTTTTCCATCTCCAATTATTTTGTTGTAATTATTTATGAATAAATTGAGTTGCTTAAATTCACTGGGGTCTGAACTAGTTGAAATATCTAAACCTATATCGTTTTTTGATTCACAAAAATGTCTTTCTATTATGTTAGCCCCTAATGAAATTGCTAATAAGCATATTTCCCAATTTTCATCATGTGAGGAATAACCTATTTGAGAATTTGTTTTTTTTGAAAGTTTCTCTATAAAACCCAATTGTTGATTTCCTAATGCAACTGGATAGTTTGTTATACAGTGAAAAACACAGTCATTTTTATTTAATTTTGCTTTTTCTATATATTCATAAATTTCTTCTTCATTCCCTCCACCATAGCTTATGTAAACTGGTTTTTTTGTTTTTTTTGCAGATCTAATTAATTCAATATTTCTAAATTCTGGAGATGGTATTTTTATAAAATCGATATTTTTAATTTCGAATTTCTTGTTGAAATTCTCAAGGTCAGTTTTTTTAAAAAAACTGAATCCTATTTTAACATCAATCTCTTTACAATAAGTAATTATTGAGTTTATCCAATTATCATCAAGCTTACTTTTATCAAGTTCGTCTATTATTAAAGTACTCCCCATTTCTTGATTTTCACTGAAAAAGCTTTCAGATCTGTATTGAAACTTAACTGAATTACAACCTGAATCTTTAGCTAATTTGATCATTCTAAATAATTTATCATGATCACCCCCATGATTTATTCCTATTTCAGCTATTGAAATCTTATTTGTCATAATATTTGTATAATAATTGAGCTCCATCTTTTAAGCCAATTGAATTGTTATGACCTAATTCTCCTAGTTTAGAACTATCCATTAATTTCATTGGCGTCCCATCTGGTTTATTTATATCCCAAATAATGTCACCTTCATGTTCAGTAATTTCTTGAATTAATTCAGCCAATTCTTTTATAGAAATTTCACTTCCTGATCCTACATTATATAGCGAATCTTTCATTTTATTCTCTAGTGCAAATACAACAGCACTCGCCAAATCATCTACATGAAGAAATTCTCTTTTTGGTGTTCCTGTACCCCAAAGTACTACATCGGTATGATTATTTTCTTTGGCCTCATGGAATTTTCTAATCATTGCTGGAAGAACGTGAGAGGTCTCTAAATCATAGTTATCTCCAGGGCCATATAGGTTCGTCGGCATTAAAGACACGTAATCTCTATTATACTGATTCCTTAAAGCTTCTATTAGTTTCACTCCAGAAATTTTTGCTATGGCATACCACTGGTTGGTTTCTTCTAAAGGTGCAGTCAATAAATATTCTTCTTTTAGTGGCTGAGGAGCCATTTTAGGATAAATACAGGAGCTTCCAAGAAATATAAATTTTGGAATATCTAACTGATGCGCTGCACCAATAAGATTATTTTGAATAAGCATATTATCCATTAAAAACTCATATGGATAAGTGCTATTAGCAAGAATCCCCCCTACTCTTGCTGCCGCATCTATAATAGCAACTGGCTTTTCTCTTTCGAGCATGTCAAAAACAGCTTTCTGATCTCTTAAATCGAGCTCTTTGGAACTAAATCCAATGATGTTTTTATACCCTTTAGCTTCTAAAGCCCTCCAGCATGCAGCGCCCACCATTCCATTATGGCCAGCTATATATATTTTAGAATCAAGTGTAATATGACTATTCATAATAGTTTAGCGTATTATATCCACCATCTCTTAAGTATTTATCTTTTTTAAATAACTTAATATCTGATTTCATCATATCCTCAACAAGCTCTTCTAAAGTTATTTCAGGCTCCCATCCAAGCTTTTTCTTAGCTTTTGATGGGTCTCCAATAAGAAGGTCTACTTCTGTAGGTCTGAAATATTTCTCATCAATAGACAAAACTTCTTTTCCAATTTCAAGCTTATAGTCAGGGTTTGAACATGATTTTATTTTAGCCACTTCATTAATGCCCTCTCCCCTAAATTCAAGTTCCACTCCAATATGACTAAAAGCCATTTTAACAAAGTCTCTAATTGTCGTGGTTCTGCCTGTTGCAATTACCCAATCCTCCGACTCTTCTGCTTGCAGAATCATCCACATCATACGCACGTAATCCTTAGCATGACCCCAATCCCTTTTAGAATCTAAATTCCCTAAGTAAAATTTATCTTGAAGACCAAGTGCAATTCTTGAAACAGCTCTTGTAATTTTTCTAGTTACAAATGTTTCCCCTCTAATTGGAGACTCGTGATTAAATAGTATTCCATTCGATGCAAAAAGTCCGTAGGCTTCTCTATAATTAACGGTAATCCAATAGGCATACATTTTAGCCACTGCGTATGGAGAACGCGGATAAAAGGGTGTGGTCTCGCTTTGTGGAACCTCTTGGACCTTTCCATATAATTCTGAGGTAGAAGCCTGATAGACTCTAGTTTTTTTCTCTAACCCTAATATTCTGATGGCTTCTAATAATCTAAGGGTCCCTATTCCATCTGTATCTGCCACATACTCTGGCATTTCAAATGAAACCCTCACATGACTCATAGCTGCCAGATTATATATTTCATTAGGCTGAATCTCATTGATAAGCCTAATTAGATTAGTGCTATCAGTCATATCACCATAGTGAAGAATAAATTTCTGATTCTCAATATGTGGATCTTCATAAAGGTGATCAATTCTATCAGTATTAAATAGCGAAGTTCTTCTCTTTAATCCGTGAACGGTATATCCTTTTTTTAAAAGAAACTCAGAGAGGTAAGCTCCATCCTGTCCTGTAACTCCAGTTATTAATGCTATTTTCATTTTTAAAAAACTTATTAATTATAATTTCATAAGCAGCCAACCACTTGACTGAATTTTAATCCCAGATCAGTCTAAAGGTGCCACATTAATTTACTTGCATAATAGCTTTTCCACTTTAAAAAAGATCGTTAATGATTTTTACTACTGCTGGTAGGTGAGTATTTTTTTGCAAAACTAATGCTCTTTTCATCCTTTTCCAATTGAATAGATACTTGATGAAAGAATTCCTCTACCATCAAAAACTATAGTCTTTGAAAAGTCTAAACTTTTAAACGCCTCCCACTCGGTTAAAATGGCTACCGCATCAATGCTTAGGTCTAATTCATTCACAGAATCAAGGACTGAAATTCGCAACTTTAAATCTTCTGTTCCTGAAGCCTCCCAATAAAAATCAATATCCTTGAAAATAGATTCTTTGGATACCATCGGGTCGAAAATTTCTAAAATTGCTCCTGCTTTAAATAACTTTTCAGCAATATAAATAGCAGGGCTTTCTCTAGAATCATTGGTGTTGGCTTTAAAGGCCCAGCCTAATATCGCAATTATTTTCCCTGTTAAATCTCCTCCAAAGTGATCAATGATCTTTTGGGCAAAACGCACTTTTTGATAATCATTTATCTTAATTACTTGATGCCAATATTCTGCCACTTCATCGAGTCCATAATAACGACAGAGATAGACCAAGTTCAAAATGTCTTTTTGAAAACAACTTCCGCCAAAACCCACAGAGGCCTTTAAGAATTTTGGGCCAATTCGATGGTCCATCCCAATGGCTTTTGACAATTCATCAATATCAGCCCCTGTTTTTTCACAGAGCGCAGATAAACTATTAATTGATGAGATCCTCTGCGCGAGCATTGCATTAGAAGCTAACTTTGAAAGTTCAGAAGACCACACATTGGTGGTTAAAATTTGCTCTTTCGGAATCCAATTGAGATAGATATCAATCAACGTTTGAACCGCTTTTTGCCCTGACTCAGTTTCATCACCACCAATAAGTACTCGATCTGATTTAAAAAGATCCTGAATGGCAGTCCCTTCGGCTAAAAACTCAGGATTAGAAAGGATTTCAAAGTGGGCTTCTTTGCCCTCCCTATCTAAAATCTCTTTGATTTTTTCTGCGGTACGAACCGGTAAAGTCGATTTTTCAATGACAATCTTATTGGTTTTGGCAACCTTAGCGATGTTTTTTGCACAGGCTTCCACATAGCTTAAATCAGCAGCCATACCAGCGCCTTCCCCTTCCGTTTTGGTGGGGGTATTGACCGCCATAAAAATCATTTCAGCTTCTTCAATGGCCCTGTCTACTTCTATAGAGAAAAATAAGTTTCTCCCTCTAGCCGCTGCTACCACTTCTGCTAAACCGGGTTCATATACTGGAAGTGTATCCAAAGGGCCATTCCAAGCCACAATGCGTTCTTCATTTAAATCAACTACAGTAACTTTTATGTCGGGACATTTCAAGGCAATTACAGCCATCGTGGGGCCCCCCACATATCCTGCACCGATACAACAGATTTTTTTAATCTTCATCCTGTTTTTTTAAAAGCCAAGAAGAAGACTGAATCTTATCGCCTAGCCCTTCTAAAAGTCCAATTCCTTTTTCTATGCAAACTTGCACCTCTGGTATTGAATCGTTATTCTGATCTCCTCCATTTGCAAAGAAGAACTCATACTGATTAGAGTACTGCTCCGCTAAATCAGCTAGCGTGGCGCACTGGGTTTTGTCCTTGTCAATCGAGATAAGGGCTTTGTCAACTATTCCAATGGCATTTACAATGATTAGGCGCTCATTTTCATCCATAAACTCTTTACTTCCCTTTAATTCTCTTTGAAGATCGCTGTTTACAATCACCCATAGCTGATCTCCTGAGGCTTTTGCTATTTCAAAAAGCTCCAAATGTCCTTTGTGAAGGGGGTTAAAATATCCTGAAACAATAATTGCTTTTGGTTTACTCATCTATACTCTATTATAATCATCTTCAATTCTAACAATATCGTCTTCTCCAAAGTAGGTACCTGTTTGGACCTCAATAAAAACTACTTTTTCTGATCCTTTATTTTCTATTCGGTGTTTTACCCCTTGAGGGATAAGAACCGTTTCTCCTTTAGTATATTTTTTATCTACGTCATCTAGAGTAATTAATCCAGTACCTTCTACAATCGTCCAAGCCTCGGAACGTTTATGGTGGTACTGATAGGAGAGTCTTCCTCCTGGATCTACCTCTATTCGTTTAAGCTTATAGGAAGGCTGGTCATGCAGTACAAAAAATCGTCCCCAAGGACGCTCTTCACTCTCTATAGATATCATTTGTCTTTTGAATTAAATAGTTCAATATGCTCTCGGTCTGCTAAAAATTTAGAGGCCAAGTAAAAACTCACTTTTCGACCGATTAGATCTTCTATTTTATCCTCTAGCTGAGCGATGTATTCCATATTAAGACCTTGACCAATTAAAAATACTTCAATTAGCCCGGAATCGTTTCCTTTGGCATAATCTCCCACTAAGATAATCTGATCTACATCTCCCATACGCTCGAGTACAGTATCAACCACATCCTCGAGTCCAAGGTGCTTAAAAACCACTTTTTGCATGACTTCAAAAAGCGGATGTTTGATATTGGCCTTGTACTCTACTTTATTATCTACTTTTACTTTCTCTAAGTAGCCAGCTCCTTGCAGGTGATTCAGCTCTTTACGAATGGCATTGGTGGACTCCCCCATCTCAGTGGCAAGCCCGTTTAAATACCCTCTATTGGCTTGGGAGATAAAAAATTTAATTAGTAGTCGAAGGCGCGTTTTAGAAGTGATGAGCTCACCTAGCATAATTAGAATATTTGGTTTTTTTCACGGCTCCGCCGCATCTGTCTCAATTGGGCAAAAGTATATTATTCGTTAAAATCAAAAAAGTTAAGTCTTAAGCTGCCTGCTTTTTTAGGGTAATACGCATCCCTAAAGAGGCGAGCTCTAATTTAACTTTTGTGTTATTTGTCTCAACTACTTTTCCTGTAACCCCTGAAAAAGGACCTTCGGTAATCGTATGGGAATCCCCCACACCAAGAGCAGTTACTTTAATATCGTTATATACCCCGTTTAGATAATCCTGCATTAGATTAATCTCAGAGGCAGGAACAACCGCTGGTTTTCCAAGGAAAAAGAGATAACGCACAATTCCATTACATGCAAAAACTTTATTACGCTCTTTATCCTCCAACTCAACCATTACATAAGAAGAAAGTAGGGGTTTAATTACTTTTTTCTTTCGATCAGAATATTGCTTTATAAGGGTAATGGTTGGGCAGTAGTTTGTAATTCCCATAGCGGAGAGCTCTCTAGCAACTTTTAGCTCTTGCTGAGGCCTAGTATACACAACAAACCACTTTTTCTCCATTTTACTAGTAATTAAAAAACCCCCTTAATCAAATTGTGGCTTATCAATTTATTAAGTGGGGTTAAACTTTTATCAAATGAAATTCTAAGCATTAACTAGTACCAAAAGTACTTGATACTAACTAAAAAACCAAACGATTTATCAAGTTTTTTTAGTATTTGCTTTTAATCAAGAAAATAAAGTGAATTATTCAAAGAAGCAACTAATTAACAATCAATTATTTAAAGGAGTTTTATGCTGTAACACACTAATTACAATACTGATCAAATAAAACGTCGGCCTGACTATAACCCGAATCTCTTGAGGTGGCTAATAATGGACAAGCCCCAATAGGATCCCCCATTTTAATGTAAATAAGAGCTTTTATGTATTCACATTTACCATTTAATGGATTTAAATCATTGATTACTACATCGATTTGCTGCTCTGCTTTTTCCAAATTACCAATGAGATAGTTTGCTGTGGCAGCATTTTCAAAATGTGCATAGTCCAAAGGGTTTGCCTCTAAGGCTTTTTCAAATTCTAGAGCGGCATTGTTATAATCTTGACCATTAAAATACTCCAGTCCTTTAGTAGAATAGGACGATGCCTTATTCACCCCAGCTTGTCCCACAGCGATTTGATTATATAAAGCTGTAAATTCTTTATTAGGAAAGAGTTCTACTGCCCGCTTTGCCTTTTCTACTAGGGTTTTGTCTTTTGGAGGATATAAGCCACTCGCGACTATCAAATAGTTTTTCCAATTATTAAGTTTATTTTTAGCCGTTAAAAGCTTAAAAGCATCCTCTAAAGCTTCACGGTCGCGGGTAATGTTGATCAAATTAATATAACGCGAAGAATGAAAATCATTATTGGGTAGCCCAAAAAATGCCTTTTTTGCATAGACTTTAGCACTATCTAACATCCCCTTTTCTTGATAAATCTGACTTTTTAAGATTTCACTGTAATACAAATAAGGATTGGCTTTAGTCCCTTGTTCTAAAAGTGCTAAAGCCTTATCATACTTTTTGGCATTAACATAATAGCGCGCCTTTACTGAATTTATAGGGATAGTAGTGACTGTTATATTTGGAATATTAGGTACCACATTATCGACTTGATTTAATGGAAGATTAAATTGATTGGAATTAAAATCCTGTAATAAAAACATTTGACCCTTTAGGGATTTGTAAACTTTATTGCTAACGTAAATACTCGGTAGTATCAACAGAAACGCTAAAAACAAAAAAGAACTATTGAGTCTTTTATTTGATTTTAATTTAAGAGTCTGATTTTTATGTTTTTGATAATAGACCACAATTAAACACATAATAAGCGCCCATACAACCAAAACTTGGGGACGCGCAATTGGAAAGTTTAAATTGGCGTCAACACTATAGACACCTAGGGCTGTAAGAACTAAAAACAAAAAGACTTTTTCATTCAGCCCTAAATCTGAATAACGGATTAAGATATAAACATAATATAGCGCCCATATAAAGATTCCTATATACAAGAGGAAGCCAAAGATCCCTAACTCTGCACCTAATTGAATAAAATCACTATGTGCATGATAAGGTACTACATAACCATTGATGTCTTTTGAATCGTAATCAATTGATTTTAATTTCCAGTTCCCTAGTCCAACGCCTAAAATGGGATTCGACGTTATATGAGTCAGGACGTCTTCGTAATAACGGAGGCGTTGATTTACAGAGCCGTCATTAGTACTTACTGAAATGGTTGCAGCCCTTGAAATGATATCAGCTACTTTGTTTGAAAGTAGGGTTTGATTGACTAGGATAGCGATTAATAATGGTACAACTAAAAATGCAGGCTGAACCAATTGAATCCATATCTTATTTACCTTTAAATATAAAACAACTTGTAGGAGAAAATAGGCCAATACAGTAGCTCCAACAGCTAGAAAGGAAGCTCGAGATTGTATCATTGAAAGACTAATTAAACCAAGAGTCACCACCGCAGCTAAAATTAATTTTAACCAGTTCTTTTTTTCTAAATGAATTAAAAACAATACAAAGGGAATTTTAATTGCTAATGAAAATGCAGTAATATTTCGATTGGCCGTAACCCCTTTTAATGTTCCAGAGCTTATTGTACCACTAGTATTGATCATATCCAATGCGTCACTAAGCAACGCAAAAATCTCAATCCCCAGAATGATCGTGATCACCCAGGGTATAAATCGCAATTTATTTTTTAATGAAAAAAGGAAAATCGCCATGGAAAAAAACATTAAAAAAACGTTAAGCTGCCGGCTCAAATTTACAACCACCTCGGTTGGATTAATCGCATAGGCTAAAGATCCGATAGCCCAAAGGATAAAACTTAAATAGGTTAGGGTCATACTTGACCTTAGTGTGAGACTGATTGGAAGTTTTAATGATATTCTTTTAAACAAAAAATATAATAAGCTTAATAAATTCAATATGCTCATAGTTAACCATTGAGGAGCAATTTTATCAACCGCTTCCCAATTGGGAATAAAACCAATACAGAGGTAAAAGATTAGCATCAGAGGGCCTATAAAGTTAATGGAATCAAAATTTAGGGGTGAAGATTTAGCCATGAGTCATATATATTTACACAAAAATACTATTTTTAAAAAACATCAAAAGAAGTTTTATCTTTAACACATGGATATTCCTCTACTACTAACAACTCTAGGACTCAGCTTCCTACTTCATTTTGGGATTCAAAAGATTTTTATTTACTACAAAAAATTTGATAATTTTAATCACCGTAGTTCTCATAAAACTTTGGCTACTCGTACCGGTGGGATTGGAATTTTCACTGCCCTTTTGCTGATAAGCCTTTTTTATTATTTCCAAGGAATTGAGCTCTTTGATTATTCCCTGTTTATCCCCTTAGGAATTATGTTTATTGTAGGGGTCTATGATGACTTTTATAATGCGGATTTTAAATTAAAATTTTTTTTGCAAATCATAGTAGCTAAAATTTTAATCGATCAAGGCTATGTCATCTCTAATTATTATGGGCTTTTTGGTCTACATGAAGTGCCTTGGTTGTTAGCCCAACTCTCTACCGTTTTTGTCTTTTTAGTGGTGATCAATGCCATAAATTTTATAGATGGTATTGATGGCTTGGCGCTAACCGAAGTGATAAAAACTATTGTTTTAATAGAATTTTTTACTAGAAGCCAAACCGCTTTAAACCCGCTGTTAACTCTTTTGATTTTGAGTCTTCTACCTCTTTACTATTTTAACTTTAAGAAAAAAAGGAAGGTTTTCTTGGGAGATGCAGGGTCCCTCTTGTTAGGAACCATTGTGTCAATTTATATTTTTTATATTCTTGGCCCTGAATATTCATTCAAAGAGGGCTTTCAAATAAACAAAACACTTTTTGCAGTTTTGGTAATTCTTTATCCCCTAGTGGATTTATTTAGAATATTCTTTTTGAGAATAAAGGATGGAAAATCTCCGTTTGAGGCAGATCAAAATCACATTCATCACTACGTCAATAATAAATTTAAGAAGTCTTTTTTATCACTTATTTTTCTTGAAACAATTATTAGCACTATTGTTTTAGTACTATTGGCAATAAGCGTCATAAACTCTTGAAGACCCTCGAAAACCAAAACTTTTTGCATTAGTAAGGGAATTACATGCTTTCTCCATTTCCCCGTTTTCAATCTGAATTAAAGCCTTCATGTAATGAACTTTGGCATTTTCAGGATTTAGATTCTCTAAAATAAAATTAATAAAATAAAGCGCTCTTTCGTTGTTACCCACTTTAATATATGCATTTGCCGCATTTTCATAATATGGGGATTCTAGTTGATTTAGTTCAGCTGCTCTTTCAAAAAACTTTAAAGATTCTTGATATTTGTTTTGGTTAAAAAGAGATAATCCTTTTTCATGATTAATCCCCGCCTCATAAACGTTTGTTACTCCATATTTTGCTACGAAAATATTTTTTTTAAGGTTGTCATTTTTGGATAATAACAAATCTGTGCTTAATTCATTAAGAATTTTCTTTGACTCGTTTGTGTTTAAAAGTTTAGAAATTGCTAAGTAATATATTTCATGAATGATTTCATTATTGTAGGAATTTTTGATTTTATTATATGCTTTTGTAATTTCATCTGTATCATTTAACTCAGCCAAAACAGACAAATAATAAGTGTAATGAACAGCATTATTTGGTAAAGTATAAAAAGCATCTTTAGTGTAATATAATGCACTATCCATTATTTTTAGTTTTAGATATGTATACCCAAGATAAGCTTCGCTTATTTTGAGATAAGGATTATCTTTAATTCCTCTTTTAAAAAGATTTTTTGCTTGTTCTAAACTGTCATTTTTGAGATAATAAATTCCCTTATGAGTTTTTAATGGAATAGTTGTTGGGCCAATGCTTGGAAATTCATCCTCAATTAATTTAATCTTTTCTAAAGGGGTTAGAAATTGACTTGCATTAAACTCTCCTAACACTCTGTACTGTTCAAAATAAGATTTGTAAACTCTAAACGAAGCATACACATTTAATGGTAAAAAAACAATAAGGACTAAAAAATATTTGTTAAATTTTAATTTTCGAAAAAAAGAAAAAGAATCTACTTTAATTTCAGTCAAGAACAATAGCAACAGAATGAAATAAAAAGTCATTTGTATTGGTCTGGCAAAAGGAAAGTTTAAAAAAGAGTCAACAAAGAAAACAGACACAGAAACAAAAATTAAAAATTCTATTTCAATCATTTTCTTTTTTAAAATTTTTAAAAACAAGAAAATCAAAATAAACAGACCTAATCCATAATATAAGATAAATCCTGCAATACCCGTTTCTGCAGCAATTTCCAAAAAATCATTGTGAACATGGTAAGATATTATATAATTTGTGATATAGTCATAATCCCGTTTTATAGATTCCAATTCCCAGTTTCCAATCCCTACGCCAAATAAAGGTTTTTCAATAATAGAGTTTAAACTATGTTGGTAATATCTTAATCTCTCGGAAGAAGACCCATCATTTAGTGTTGAGATTGTTTTTATTCTTTGAATAGAATTAGAATCTTTTTGTAATGATGAATTGAGTAGAATTATTAATAATGGGAAAATTAAATACGAAAAATTGACAAGTCTTTTAAAAAAATTTTCTTTTTTAATATCATTGTAGATCAACCAGATTGCATTTAAAATTAAAACACCTGCAATAGCTAAATAAGCTCCTCGTGTTTGTAAGATTTCTATTACAACATATAAGCCCAAAAAATAAATAATAAAGTTTAATATTCTAAAATATCTTTTGCCTCTAAAAACATTTCTTATTACGAATTGAAGCTTCATTACTATTGAAAAAGCAGCAACATTGATGTTACCCGTTATACCTTTATAACTCGCTGACCTTTGGATAATTTCATTACCAATAAAAAAATCATATAAATAAGGGTTTAGAACATAGAAAATTTCTAATGATACTAAAATTGGTATGATTTTTAAAAAAAACGTTTTTACACCTTCTTTATTGAAAATATAATATAGAACTCCAATTGCTGAAATATATGCTATTTGATCTGTCAGAACTCTTAATGATTCCAATTTATTCACTGCAAATAATATTGTGATAGAAGCCCAACAAATAAATAAGAACATTACTTTAAATAAAATATTATTATTTATGGAACTAAGAAATTTAATTCTTTCTTTTTTTACAATTAGGATTATGGTTATAACTAAAAAATTCAATGCAGATAAATAAAGGACTTGAGTTACGGACTTATCCGCAGCACCAAAATTATCTATAAATCCAACAAGTAAATAGAGTAAACCAATGATTTTAAAAAGAAGCTTCATGATGGTGTAAAAATAAAAAAACCCCTCTTAAAAGAGGGGTTTAATTTGGTTAATTATATAATTATATAATTAAGATCCAAGCCAGTGTACTCTTGTCTTAGCAACAGCAGTAACACCAGCTGTTGTAACTACACCTTCAGAAGCACCTTCCGCAGCTCTAGCATCAGATCTAGGCTCTCTAGGCCAGATGTGCTGAGCAGTTGCAGTATTTGTTCCTGCTCCGTCATTTGAAAGCGTTCTTTCAGTAGTAATAAGCTCAATTACTGCATCTCCACCTGAATGTGACATTACAGCTGAGGCAGCATTTCCAGTACCAGATTCAAGAGTTAAAACTAAATCTTTTGAAGTTGCACCGTTATCTGTAGAATCCTGTAAAGTAGCAATAGTATATGACAACATCGTCTGAGTTCTTGCAGCAGACGTAGATGCTGATACAACAGCAGAAGATGCCGGTGTAAACGTAATGCTTACGCTATGGTCAAGACCTCTACTTCCAGCAGTGGATGATTTCAATGAAGTAGCCGCAATTGTCATAGATGTTGCTTCAGATAAATCACCCCAGATACTCAAAGAAGAAGATGTACCAGAAGCACCATACTTAGCATTCCAAACAGCAACTAATCGATCAACAATTTCTGCAGATGCAACAGCACCAGATATAGAATTAGTAGTTGATGTTACTGTGATAGACTGATCTCCTAATGTTAAAGTAACTTTATCATTAGTAGTAAGGAAGGATTCTGCAACAAGAGTTCCACCATTCATTGCTTCTAAAGCAGTAGCTTGAACATTTGTATAACCCTCACCATTAGAAGTTGAAGAAATGTTAGGATTGATTGCAAAACCTGGTAAAGTTGCTCCTGCTTTGACTACGTCAAGTGTTAGACCTAAATCAGTAGCTCTAGTTGTAGATAACGTATTTTTCAATTCTGTAAGAGTAAGACTCTGGTTCGAATCTGTAGTACCTGTAGAATATGTAACCGCTCCAAAGCCATTTCCATCATTTTTATTTAGAATGTGAACAGAATCATAAGTTAAAGAAAGCGTACCTGCCACTGAAACATCAATTAACCATGCTCTTTTAGCTTTAATTGCAGCACCAGCTCCTGTTACAACTTCTGCAGTTGCAGGCGTCATAACTAAGATAGCCGTTGCATCAACTGCACCTGTTGTTTCAGCAGTAGTTTCAGCACCAGTATTATCAACAGTAGATTCAACCGTGTCAAAATAAACAGCAGCAGAAGCTGTAGTATCAGCTGCTACTAAAGCTAAATAGGTTTTAAGCGTTGCCATTTTAGAATCAGTTGTGAAAGAACCTAAGTCATTTGCCTCAAGATTATCACAATCTGTACATGATGTAGCATTTGTTTTATCAGTTGCTAAAGTTGCACTTAAATCATTATCATTAATATTAACAGCAGGTGCTATAGGAGCTGCGGTTGTACCTCCTGCTCCCAAAGTAGTTAAACCTGTTCCGTCAATTGATGTTAAAGCATCGTTACCTGTAATTGTTAGAATACTAACATCTTTAGAGCTAATTACTAAACTTTCCAAATCTTCATTATCTACAACTGTGATTGTACCGTCTAAGGTTGCCAATTTTGCTGAAGATTTTTGGATAGTAGTGTCAATAGTTAAACTAGTAAGTGAATTATTAGTAGAAGAATTAACAAGTGGAGATTTTGAACCCGTCAAAGTTAGAGTTTCCATATCTGTGTTCCCAGTAATAACAATACCAGCAGCTCCGGTAACGTCAGCAGAAATTATAGTAGTTATAAGATTTGTGTTGCCAGTAATACTAACTGAAGTTAAAGTACCAGCTAATGTTAATTCTTCCAAATCAGATAAAGAACCAAAAGCAACTGCTGGACCATAATCTTTTGGAACTAGAGTAGATGCAATAAAGTTAGGGTCTACAACACCTGTAACATCGGCAGTAACGATATCAGCCCAAGTTGAAGCAGTTCCAAAAGCAACAACATTGTTAGATGTGAAATTTTCTACACCGTCCATAACTGTGATTGTACCGTCGTAATCAGTTACCGTTACATTTTCAACGTCTGTAAAAGTCAATGAACCACCTTTACCATCTAGCTTAGTGATTGCAACTGTTTCTGGACCGCTAATTGACAAATTAAGAGCAGACTGATCACCAGAAGCATTTACATCATCAAGAGCAGTAATATCTATAACACCACCTTTTTTTCCTGTTAAAGAAAGAGTTCCAGGAGTATAATAAGCAAGAGATGTTAAATGAATCTCTTTTGCTTTGTCAAATGTAATTGCTCCTCCAGTGTATGCGTCAGTTCCAAAAGAAGCTACATCCGTTAAAGCTCTAAAGTCAATGATGTCTACAGAACTTTTGTACTTATCACTTAAATATATTTTTTGAGCAGAAACTAATCCTTGGAATACATATCCACCTGGTTGCTCAAGAGTTAAAGTTTGAACACCAGAAAGATTGTTAAAACTAACCTCAGCAATTGTTGAAGCAGCAGCAGTATATTCTAAATCACCCGTAACAGTTAATATCTGGTCAACAAGTTCTTGAACTTTAACAATATCCATTGATGTAGATACATCGATGTCTACTGAGCCGTTAACAATTGCTAAAGCAGAACCCATAGCATGGAATGCGTCAAGTGTTGCAACAGAATTAACTGTAACAGGACCAGTAAATACAGAAGAATTAGCTAGTAACTTATCAAGATCCTCTTGAGAAGCAGCAACTGCATCAGATAAAGTAGTAACTTCCTCAGAAGAAGCAACATCAGCTACAGCAGCTTCGATCGCAGTAATATCCTTTTGGATTTCTGAAAGACCGTCTGCAACAGCAGTGTCAATTTGATCACCTAAACCGTTTACAGTGCTAGATAATGAAGCAACCGTACCCGATAGGCTAGTAAGTTCACTCTGAACCTGAGCCAAACCAGAAATAGTAGTCGCTAATGCAGCGATATCAGCTTCAAGTTTGTCAAATTGAGTGTCATAATCCTGACATCCCACTACAAGTAGCGCTCCTGCCAGAATTGATAATAAACCTTTTTTCATTTGATAAAAATTTAATTAATTAAAAATGTTTGTGTGCATTAGTGCACAGCGGAAGAGTTGCAAGTTTCGTGCCAAACTGAATTATTTGTTAAAAAAAATAGCATGATTGTAAAAATAAAACGTAATCTATTGGTTATTATTAATTTAATGCGGAAATAAAAAAACGGAGTTATTCACAAAAGAAAGGAAAAGACCTCATTTGAGAAGTAGTTTTCTGTTTTTTTAATGCTTATTTTTAAACAAAACCAATTTTATGAAAAAAATCGCCTTGCTATTCTCAGTGATGATTCTTTTGAGTTGTCAAGAAAAAAAAGAGAACACAAACACTCAATTGTTACAAAAAGCACAGATGATCCATTTAAAATCAGTAACACTGGACACCCATGATGATATTAATGTAAAAAACTTTAGCGACAGTCTAAATTACACCCAAGACACGGATACTCAAGTAAACCTACCTAAAATGGAAAAAGGAGGGCTGGATGTAGCTTGGTTTATTGTTTACACGGGTCAGGGGGATTTGAATGAGGAAGGATATGAAAAGGCTGCCGCCAATGCTCAATCGAAATTTGATGCGATTCACCGATTGGTAAATGATTACGGCTCTCATAAAATAGGGCTTGCAAAATCCAGTGCTGATGTAGACAGCCTTAGTAAAATTGGGAAAAAAGTGGCCATGATTGGTGTGGAAAATGCCTACCCACTAGGAGAGGACTTAACAGAAGTAAAACGATATTACGATCAAGGAGCGCGTTACATGTCACTGGCGCACAATGGTCATAACCAATTTTCAGATTCCAATACGGGAGAATTCGACAATACGGCAAAACACCGAGGCCTTAGTGAATTAGGGAAAAAAGTTATTGACTCCATGAATTATTACGGCATCATGGTAGATCTTTCTCATCCTTCTAAAGAGTCTATTCGTCAAACCATTGAACATACAAAAGCTCCCGTAGTAGCATCCCACTCTGGTGCACGAGCCTTGTCAGACCATCCTCGAAATTTAGATGATGAGCAATTAGAATGGATCCAAAAGAATGGAGGCGTTGTTCAAACAGTCGCTCTAGCATTATTTGTAAATAAGGAAAAACATAAAAAATATCTGTCAGCAATAGATTCGGTCTATCGGATAACGGCAAATAAATTAGGAATACGGTATTTAAGTTCTTCTGAACGAAGGCAACTAAAAGAGAAAGAACGCGCGGAATACGATAATCTGTTTTCAAAAATTGTAACGGCTGCTGCTGAGGATTTGGCTGAAGCAAAAACAAAATACCCCCCTGTAAATGTAAGTGACTATGTTGACCATATTGATTACGTAAAAAATAAAATCGGTATTGACCATGTCGGGATCAGCTCTGATTTTGATGGCGGAGGAGGAATTGAAGGATGGCAAGATGCCTCCGAAACGTTTAATATAACCCTAGAATTAGTTAAAAGAGGTTACACTGAAGAAGAGATTGGAAAAATCTGGAGTGGTAACCTTTTACGTGTATTGGATGCTACAGAAGAAACGGCAAAGAGGTTGCAAGCCAATTAATTTTTTAAGTCCAAAAGGATTATTTTAATTTCTTTTGAATTCGGTTCAGGAGTGTGCTGATTCCTTTGCGTATTTCAGCTGTTGGAGCGGTGAAGTGATTTACCATAATTGAAAAAGCATATCGATTTCCTTTAGAACTTTCCCAATAACCCGAAAGATTGTGATTATGGCGTAGGGTTCCTGTTTTAGCATAAACATCTTTTAGTTGAGTGTAGGATTTCAAGGTTCCCAAAGAGCCACTTTTAGGAAAAAGGATTTGGAGGGTCTCCCAGCTTACGTGTTTTTCCGTTTGCTTGAGAACAGCGACCAAAGTTCTTGGGGTAAGCATGTTGTATCGAGAAACACCGGAACCGTCTACCCATTCCAATGGGTCGGGAAGCCAATTTTCCCAACGAGCTTTTAAAAGTTCGATGGCAATTTCTGGTGAAAAGATACCTCTATGGTGATTCGCAATCATCAACAACAGGGCTTCGGCTATTCCGTTGTCACTATCCTGCAACAATCCTTTGTAAAGTGAGGTTTCATTTTCAGTGTAAAGAGTTTGCCAAGGTAGCGAATCGTTGGGTTGAGAGGCAAAAGAAATATCACTCATAGTAGCATCAGACAAGAGCTTTACAAATAACGAATCTGAGGGGATAAAAGGTCTGTTTAGAGTATCTTCTGTGGACCAATTTTGAGGGTTGAATGAAAACGTATTGGACTGGCGCATCCTTTCAAATTTTGTTTGTATTGAATCTTTTTGAAGAGGAAACAAGGGAATAAGATTGAGGGTCGCATCTTTTTTAAAAGCAGTGACGCTGTTGCCATAAATAGGAAATACACTTCTAGAGGCGGCAAAGTAATAATTGTAATCGTCCCAAGACCATCCGGGTCCTTGAGGTGTTGGCGCTGTTTTGGAAACATGGTATATCCAAACAGAACGATCTTTAAAAAATCGAAAAAGAAGACTGTCTGGATAAAACGGATGGAGCAACAGCGGGTAAGCGGTAGATCTAAAATGAGCGAGACGGTTATTTTCAATGGCGAACTCAAGCGCAGGTAGTTTTGAAAATGTTTGAACAGCACCCAGAAAGGTGAGGAGTTTTGTATTGGATGCGGGAGTCATGTAACGATCTTCATTCAATTGAGCGCTCACCTTATTGTCATAAACAGGCTCAATATAAACTCCTACAAAAGCATGAGCTAATTGGGGGATGTTTTTAATTTCTCGTGCTAGTTTTCGTTCACTAATGCGTTGAGCAGAAAGGAGTGTACTGCAAAAAAGAAATAGAAAAGTTGCGTAAGATTGTACCATTGGTTAAAAGTACTAAAAACGATTTTTTACTCAAGTATTCTTTAGTACAAAAAGACCGCAAAGAAGATTACTGTAGGAGTGATTGATCACAGAGCAATTCAAATTTTACGCCATCAGTTCCCCAAAAAACTCACCCCGCAACGGTTTAATTTGTGCTTAAAACGAGTCCTTGAAGCCGCTGGACTAAATCAGCAGGTCAGCAGTTTTAAATTCAATCCAAAAACACAACGTAAAGAAATGGGCGTTTTTCCAAAATACAAGGTTATTTCTTCCCATGACTTACGGCGTTCTTTTGCAACCAACTTTTTTGGAAAAATTCCAACTCCTGTATTGATGCAAATGACGGGACATAGCAAAGAAAGTACGTTTATGAGTTACATCGGTCGTGATCCCAATCGAGATTCCTATGCCGATTCATTTATGGAAGGGGTGGTACATCTGGTTAAATAAAGCACATAACTGGAACGGACGCTTTTATTTGAAAACAGCTGCTGAATAGCATTACAACCCGAGACTCAGTCCCAAATAGAAGTTTCGACCCGGAGCAGATTCGTAAAATCGCCCTCCAAATGCATTCAATCGTATGTTATCGTAGTAAACGATATTGAGTAGGTTGTTCACTCCTCCAAAAAAATCGAGTGATCCCCAGGCTAGGTTAAGAGTTTTTTGTCCTTGAATACGCATTTTTTGGTAGTCCTTAATTTCTACACTGTTACTATTGTTGGCAAAGATCGCTCCTACATGTTCTAGAGAAAGTGTCCCTTGCCAATTCGTTTTTGAGCTGTGTTTTAATTGGAAAAAAAATTGACTGTTCGGAATCCCTGGGAGGCTTTTCCCTTTTAAATCATCCGTTGAATTGAGTCCATTAAATTGATATTGAGCTTGTGTCACGCTGGCTTGAAAAGCCCATTGATTCCATTGATAAGCAGCAGCCAATTCCAAGCCGTAGCGTCTGGTTGCTCCCGTATTGCGATAAAAAGACCGCCCTGGAAAATCCTCCAATTCGTAAGGCAAGATCTCGTTAGAAGTCTCAATAAAAAAAGTAGTTGCTTCTATGTGCCCTGAAGTCCTTTTCATCTTCCATCCCAACTCATAATTTAAGGCCTTAGAAGGCTTGAGATCTAAATTTAAGCCTGTTCCTCCAGAAGGATTTGCGGACAGCTCGGATAAGGTAGGTGTCTCAAAACTGGTAGAAAAATGGGCAAATAGTCGGTGCTGAGTTGCAATGGCGTAACTCAACCCTACACTGGGATTTAGAACCGTGTATTCTTGAATTTCTTCGTCTGTATCTGCTCCAAGAGTTTGATAATCATAGCGAAGTCCAGTTCTTAACAAAAGTTTTTCCCATTGAAGGTCATCCAAAAGGAATACTCCCAAATTTCCAAAACGTTCTAATTGAGAAAATACATTGTTCCCCTGCAGCCCTTTAAGGTTTAAAAAACGATCTCGCTGGTCACGTTGGGCATTGGTTTCAAAACCTAGTTGCCATCTGTGTTTTAATTTACTTTGTGTTTCTTCATAAGTTAAACTAGAGCCCAAGCCGTAATAGTTACGAAACAAATCAACAATTCCCCCGTTTTCAAAGGGAAGTTTTCCATAAAAATCTCGAAAACTGTAAAACAGGTAACTGTCTAAATTCCATTGCGTTCCCCAGTTTTGATCCCAGCGCAGACCAATTTTAAACTGGTCTATTTTCTCAAAGGTATCGTAATCCAAATTCCGCTGTCTTGCCTGACGAAAATCGGTTTGTGTCTCCTCTAATTTTAACCCTCCCGCATCTTCCGCTTTGGGGCTGTTGGTGTAATTTAATTGAAAATTTAGAGCTGAGCGAGGATTTATTTTGTGTTTGATTTTGGCATTTAACACATGCTGTTCTAACCCACTGAAATTTCGAAACCCTGCTGTGGTTGTCCTATTTAAATGAAAAAGAGCCGTAGTTTTCTTTCCTCTAAATTGAGTGGTAAGTTGGTGGTTTTGGTATGCGTAAGATCCAAGACTTGTCCGGAATTGGATTGATTTTCCCTCCAAACTGTCTTGTGTATTTATGTACAAAACCCCTCCTGCTGCATTCCCATACAAACTTGCCGAAGGACCTCTTAAGACTTCCAATCGGTTGATCAGCCCTAAGGGTAGGTTGTCTACTTGACCTTGACCGTCTGGTGTTGTTTCTGGAATTCCATCCACAATAATTTTTACCCCTCGTATTCCAAATGCCGCACGTGAACCAAAGCCTCTGATGGATAGTCTTAAGTCCTGAGCATAATTGTTGGAATTAAGCGCAAATAGACCCGGTACTCCACTTAAATATTCTTGAAGTGATCGCTGTTGTTGGCCTCCTTTTAAAGCAGCTACATTTAATGTACTGACTGAAGAAGGAATTAAAAATACTGAGGTTTTCAGCTTTGGAGCTTCTAATGCAACTTCTTGTAATGTAATTGTTGAAGTTTGAGAAGCTTGTTGAGCAACCAATGTTGAGGAAAGTAGTATTAGTACCCCTAAGGTAAAACTCGTCCAATTTCTATTGAATCGAGAGAAAATCTTAAGCTGCATTTTTTAAATTTGTGCTAAGATAACGAATATGTACCTCACAGAACTTGAAGAAATTGTTGCCTATGTTGTTTGCATTGCCATCGTTATCGGCTTTGGGGTATCTACCTACATGGAAATTAAAAACACCATTGCTGAAGAGAAACAAAAACATCAGGAAAAAAAAGAAAACGAAGAAAAAATCAAAACATTGATCAAATACTTCAATACCAAAAAGGAACTTATCGATACCGTTGTCAAACTAAACCATTCCAATAAACAAGATAAAACCAAAAAATAACATTACATTTGTACCTACAACAGTTGTTTTAAAAAACTTGTTTATGAAAAAAGTGCACCATCCTGCCTCATCTCGAGGACATGCAAATCACGGCTGGCTTCAGGCAAAACATTCATTTAGTTTTGCAAATTTTTATGATCCGGAGCGGATTCAATTCGGAGCTTTAAGAGTTTTAAACGATGACATAATTGCTCCTGGAATGGGGTTCGGCACCCATCCCCATGACAATATGGAAATCGTTACCATTCCTTTGGAAGGTGCCCTAGAGCACAAGGACAGTATGGATAATGTAGGTGTAATTGAATCTGACGAAATACAAGTCATGAGCGCTGGAACAGGAGTTTATCACAGTGAATACAATAGAAGCAAAGATCAGCCCGTCAGCCTTTTGCAACTTTGGGTGTTCCCACATACGCAAAATGTTACTCCACGTTACGACCAAAAAAACATTAAAGACTTAAAAATAATTAATGTTTTCTATCCCATTGTTACTCCAGATCCAAAAGGCCCTGGAATGTGGATTCATCAAGAGGCTTGGTTTCATCTCGGTGAATTTGATCGTGACATGGAGGTAAATTACCCAATCAATAAAACTGGAAATGGAGTTTACATTTTTATGATAGACGGGAAAGCAACAATTGACGAGCAGGAATTAGGAAAAAGAGACGCTTTAGGAGTTTGGGATACAGATTCTTTTTCTTTAACCATCAAAAAAAAATCAAGAATACTTCTTTTAGAAGTACCAATACACTACTAATGCAAAATAAAACAATCACAGCTGAAGAGCTTTTAAATCATATTACTCAAAAAATAAATACTGGAAATTTTACCGACAGTGTTCACAAAATAAAACTGGTTACCACCCAAGAAATGATTCAAAAAATACTTGGCGAAGAATTTTAAATAACCCTTTTACTGATACACCCGGACGTAATCAATAATGTATTCTCTTGGAAATTCAAGCGAGGCGTCTATTGATCCTCCAAAATTTCCTCCAATTGCGAGATTAAACAACAAGAAAAAGGGCTTATTAAAGGGCCAATTATCTGGGGTTTTCGAAACAACAGCGTAACTGTAAACTATTTTTTCATCATAAAAAAACACAATGCTACTGGTTGTCCACTCGATTGCGAAGACGTGGAAATCATCTTCAACGCTTGGTGCTTGCGTTATTCTTGTATTTATGGTATTTCCATAACTACTTCGGGTATGAACAGAATTAAAAATTTGTCCTG
>Ga0228609_1000097_pt1 | contig 45665 bp, 39 predicted proteins | sample 10DmetaG_FD_190068 | JGI IMG/M metagenome (GOLD analysis project Ga0228609, IMG submission 190068) | Seawater microbial communities from Monterey Bay, California, United States - 10D | ecosystem: Environmental > Aquatic > Marine > Coastal | place: USA: California | collected 2016-11-10 | reverse complement strand
GAGGGCATGAGGTTGCTTCTACGAAATGGAATCTATTACGAATTTGTACCCTTTAATTCTAGAAATTTTTCAGAAGGAGGGGAGTTACTTCCAAATGCTGAAGCGTTGACATTGTCTCAAGTGAATGACAAAGAGGAATATGCACTTATTATGTCTACTTGCAGTGGTGCATGGAGATATTTGATTGGTGATACAATTAAATTTACCAATTTGGAGCGGTGTGAAATTAAAATAACGGGTAGGACGAAGCATTTTTTATCGTTGTGTGGCGAACACCTGTCCTTAGATAATATGAATAAAGCTATTGAGCTTCTCTCGGAAGAATATGATGTGGCATTTGAGGAATTCACAGTTTGTGGGGTTCCTTATCAGGGTTTTTTTGCTCATGAGTGGTTCATATCTTGTGATGATGAAAAATTGTATTCTAAGACCAATGAGATTAGAGATAAGTTGGATTTAACCTTAAAAGTATTAAATGACGATTATCGTGTTGAGCGTTCAGCAGCTCTTAAAAACATAATTGTCAACTTCGTACCGTCACATAAATTTTATGAATGGCTCAAATTGAACGGAAAACTTGGAGCTCAAGTCAAGTTCCCTCGTGTGTTAAAAAAAGATATGCTTGAAAGCTGGAGAGATCACCTGTCTGTAACTTCTAATGGGTAAATTCATATGTTGAGAATTTATCAGCAACCTCATCAAGTATTGCAATTATTTCATTCTGGTCCATTGTAGATACTAAGCGGGTTCGATATTCTTTAAAATGAGAAATTCCTCTAAAGTAATTACTGTAATGTCTTCTCATTTCAACAACTCCAAGCACATCACCTTTCCATTTAATCCCAAATTCGAAGTGTCGTTTACATACATCTACACGTTGCGAAATAGTAGGAGGTTCTGGCTTATATCCTGATGAAATATATTGCTTTATCTCATTAAAAATCCATGGATTTCCAATGGTTGCTCTACCAATCATCACCCCGTCAACACCATAAGTTTCTTTATACAATTTTGCCTTTTCGGGACTGTCAATGTCCCCATTTCCAAAAATCGGAATGGTTATTCGAGGGTTGTTTTTAATATTTCCTATCAAGGTCCAATCTGCCTCACCTTTATACATTTGTTTACGAGTTCTTCCATGAATACTAAGTGCTTTTATGCCAATATCCTGAAGTCTCTCGGCAACTTCTTCAATATATTTTGTCTTTTCGTCCCACCCCAACCTTGTTTTAACGGTAACTGGCAGGTTCGTGCTTTTGACAATTTCAGCAGTCATTTCTACCATTTTGGGAATATCCTGAAGTATTCCAGCACCAGCACCTTTACAAGCAACTTTTTTGACTGGGCATCCGTAATTAATATCGATGATATCTGGATTCGCTGAAGAAGCAATTTCTGTTGCTTGTTTCATAGAGTCAATATTGCTTCCAAATATTTGTATTCCTATGGGTCTTTCATATTCAAAAATATCGAGCTTTTGAGTACTTTTTGCGGCATCTCTTATAAGACCTTCACTAGAAATAAACTCAGTATACATAACATCTGCACCGTGCTCTTTACAAACTGCTCGAAAAGGAGGATCACTAACATCTTCCATTGGTGCTAGCAGTAGAGGAAAATCTTCTAGTTCTATGTTACCTATTTTTACCATATTTGCCCAAACTATTCATGGACGATATTAAAAAACGCAAAGATACAGAAAGCCCATCGTTAAGACCTGATCGCATGCATGCATTTTTGCATTTGTTCTTAGGAGTGATTTTTTTTCTTGGTGCTTTAATTGTCTGTAGTTCTTTATCGATATTAGTTTGCTCTTCAATCGTTTATGGAGATTTCAGCGGGTTCAGTCAGGCAGCTATTCTAGTCGAGGACCTGAAAAATCAATCATTAATTTTAAATGTATTTGTATTCATTAGTTCTACTCTTCCATTGATTTTAGCAGCTATTTTAACGACTCGATTTGTTAAGGCTAGAACTAAAGATTATTTGCTATTACATAAACCTTTAGATCTAAAATGGTTTTTTTATTCTTTACTTTTTGTATTTATATGCATACCTCTTATGGGTTTCATGTTGGACATTAATAATTTAATTGACTTTAGCCAATGGCCGGATTTACATGCTTTGCTGAAGCAAAATGAGGCAGAGAGCAATCAGATTTATGAGTCACTAATAGGTGACAGGTCTATGTTGTCTTTTGTTGCTAGTGTCTTCTTTATGGCTCTTCTTCCAGCAATAGCTGAAGAAATATTTTTTAGAGGTTTTTTAATGAATGTTTTTAATGGAATATTTAATAATATGCATGTTGCTATTTTGGTGACCGCTTTTATTTTTAGTGCGATGCATTTACAGTTTATGAAGTTTGTGCCCATGTTTTTTCTTGCTACAGTATTTGGTTATGCAGTCTATTGGACCGGGAGTTTGTTTACATCAATTCTGGCCCACTTTATAAATAATTCCTTAGCCGTTATTCAGTTGTTTTATTTTTCAGATGGTGATTACAGTAAATCGCTAGAACAAAGTCAAACATTAGGCTTACCCTTTAATATGATCTTAATTTTTCTAGCTCTTTTATTGTTTGTGCTTATTCAAAGAAAATCTTCAACCAAAACTACCTGTTTCTATGTCTAACTTATCACTTCGCATAATATTCGGATTTTTCTATGTTGGGATAATTATAGTATGCCTATATGCTGGGACGCCATATTTTGAGCTATTGACGGGAGTTTTTACCTTTTTTTCATTGAGAGAACTAGCGTTATTGTCAAAAAAGAAGTCTATTCAACATTTATGGATTGTACCTTTATTTTTAAGTGTATCCATTATTTATCTTACAATATTCAGTGCCAATTCATTAAACTTGAATTCATTTATTGTGCTCTGGTTTATTCAGTTTTTAAGTTTATTCATAGGCTACAATAGCTTGAAAAACGATAAGAAGATAAACTACACTGCAATCAGTGTGTATTTGTATCTCCCATTATTGGCATTAGCGATATGGTTTACCCAATCAAGATCGTATATAGTGGAGTATCTATTGCTTTACTTTACGACAATTTGGGTGTATGATTCAATGGCTTATGTAGTGGGTAAAAGACTTGGTAAGCGACCAATTTTCCCTAAAGTTTCACCAAAGAAAACAATAGAAGGAACGATTGGTGGAGCAATTTTAACGATTGCCATTGTTATGGTAATACAGAATTATGTCTTCAATATTCCTAGAAATTATGTCTTCTTATCATTTATCGTCATTGTTTTTGCAATTTTTGGTGATTATGTCGAGTCATACATGAAAAGAAAGCTAGGTGTAAAAGACAGTGGTAATTTGATACCTGGACATGGAGGAATTTTAGATAGAATGGACTCTATCTATTTATCTTTGCTACCTTACTTGGTCATATTATCCTTGTTTAGATAGAAAATAAATAGCCTATGACAAACACTCTACGATAGAATAAATACTTTTGTCAAATATTATATATCAAACTTTAAAAAAATGAAATTAAAGTTCAAAGAACCAGCTCCTATAACGGACCACTCTAATCCGCTGGAGTCTATGATGGAAAGATTTGACGAGGCAGCTAAAATTTTAGGTCTTGACGAATCCACTTACAATGCATTAAAATCTCCAGAAAAAGCCGTTATAGTCAGTTTACCTGTTACCATGGATAATGGTAAAGTGCAGGTGTTTCAAGGCTATCGTGTTATTCATTCTTCAAAATTAGGTCCAAGTAAAGGCGGAATACGCTATTCAATGGGGGTTAATTTAGATGAAGTAAAAGCACTTGCAGCATGGATGACATGGAAGTGTGCAGTAGTCGGTATCCCATATGGTGGTGGAAAGGGTGGAATTCAATGTGATCCACGCGAAATGTCACAAGGTGAGTTAGAGCGTTTAACAAGAGCTTTTGTTGGGGCAATGAGAGATGTCATTGGACCAGAACGCGATATTCCAGCTCCAGATATGGGGACAAACCCGCAAACAATGGCATGGATGATGGATGAATATTCAAAACTTTCTGGACAAGCATCACCTGCAGTAGTTACCGGTAAACCGTTAGTTCTTGGTGGTTCTTTGGGTAGAGTTGAGGCTACAGGTCGAGGAGTAATGGTTTCGGCACGAAGTGCAATGGCTAAGCTAAAGATGAACCCTTCAGAATCAACATGTGCCGTTCAAGGTTTTGGAAACGTGGGTTCTATTTCTGCGAAACTCATTGAAAGACAAGGAGTAACTGTCGTTGCTATTTCAGATATTTCTGGGGCTTATTACAACCCAGATGGGTTAGATATTGAGGAAGCTATTAAATATGTAACTAAGCACAAAAGTCTAGAAGGATACAAAGCAGGTAAGATGATCTCAAATGACGAACTTCTTGAACTTGATATAGACATCTTAGTTCCAGCAGCATTAGAAAATCAAATTACAGAAGAAAATGCAGCAAGAATTAAAGCAAAGCTTATTGTGGAAGGAGCAAATGGCCCAACAGCATCTACCGCTGATGATATTCTTGAACAAAATGGTATTATGGTTGTGCCAGACATATTAGCCAATGCTGGAGGTGTTTCTGTTTCGTATTTTGAGTGGGTTCAAAATAGATTGGGTTATTTTTGGACAGAGGAACGAGTGAATAGACGTGCTGATCGTGTGATGAAACAAGCATTTGATAATGTTTATAAAGTTGCTAGGAAGCATAAGTGTAGCATGAGAACTGCAGCCTATATCGTTTCGATTAAGAAAGTAGCAGACACTTCTTCGTTAAGAGGAATTTTTTAAGATTAATAATGAATTTACACAGAGAAGGATATAAAATTATCTTTATATCCACCCTTATTTTAGTTGGGATTGTTTACGGTTTATCTTCCGTAATTTCACAAAGCTGGTTGCTGGCTCTCATCTTTATTCCAGTATTAGTATTTTATATACTTGTTATACGATTTTTTAGAAACCCACCACGATTTTCTGACAAGACTCAAAACGGTGTTGTTAGTCCTTGTGATGGAAAAGTAGTTGTTATTGAGGAAGTTGAAGAGCCCGAATACTTTAAGGATAAACGTATTCAATTATCAATCTTCATGTCACCACTTAATGTTCACGTTAATAGAAATCCTATTTCAGGCATTGTGAATTATTTTAAATATCATCCGGGTAAATATTTAGTAGCATGGCACCCTAAGTCAAGTACAGAGAATGAAAGAACAACAACTGTTATAAAAACCGATCAAGGTGTGGAAGTGTTATTCAGACAAATAGCTGGTGCGGTTGCCAGAAGGATACGTTGGTATGTAAAACCTAATGATAAAGCAACTCAAGGAAATGAGATGGGCTTTATCAAATTCGGATCTCGTGTTGATGTCTTTGTTCCTTTGGGTACGGAGATTAATGTTGAAATTGGCCAGAAAGTAAAAGCTGCTGAATCTTTATTGGGTGTATTAAAATAAGTGAGTGTTCTTGAGTATCTAGAAAAACACTTGCCAACCCTAAAGGCGGTAGCGATTATTGATTACACTGCTCGTCATAATTGTACTTTAAGAATTACTCGACCACGAAAAACAAAGCGTGGAGATTTTCGTCAACTAGGCATAAAGCAATCAATTTCTATCAATCAAGATTCAAATTCTTTTCGATTTCTATTTACATTAATACACGAACTTGCTCATTTAGAGACATTTATACAACATAAAAATCAAGTAAAGCCTCATGGAGTAGAATGGAAATCTAATTTCAAAAAACTGTATGATTACTTCGAAATGGATGAAGAGTTTTCGGTTGACAATTATATTCTTCAGGCCGTTAAAAGTGAGTTAAAAAACCCAAAAGCATGTAGCGGAGTTAATGTAAATTTAGAACAAGCATTTGCTATTTATGATTGCGTACAAGGCGTTCTTTTAGATCAATTACCCACAGGTGATTTCTTTATGTTTCGTGAAAACAAGTATAAAAAATTAGAAACACGAAGGACTAGGGTCGTTTGCCTGAATATCACTAATAATCGAAAATACACGATTAATAGGGCGGTTAAAATACAAAGAATAGAGAACGGTTTTTTTATTTAGGATAACGCGATGGATTGCTCTCATTCATAAGCGTGTACACTACATCAAATAATTCTTCAGCATTTGATTTTGAAAAATAATCTCCGTCTGTTCCGTATGCTGGTCTATGATCTTGAGAGGTCAATGTTTTGGGTTCGCCATCTAAATAGCGATACCCTCCTTGTTCCTCAAGAACTTTTTGCATCATAAATGCAGTTGCACCTCCTTTGACGTCCTCATCCATAAATACAACTCGATTTGTCTTTTTAATGGATTCAACAATGGAATGATTGATGTCAAATGGTAAAAGAGATTGCACATCAATAAGTTCAACTGAAATGCCTTTTTCATCGAGCATGACAATACTTTCCTGAGCAATTCTTACGCAACTACCATAAGTTACTATAGTCACGTCAGTTCCTTCGTTTAATACTTCAGGTACACCAACAGGTATTGTAAAACGATCAATGTTTGAGGGTAACTTTTCTTTTAATCGATAGCCATTCAAACACTCAATGATTAATGCGGGTTCATCCGATTGAATCATGGTATTGTAAAAACCTGCAGCCCGAGTCATATCTCTAGGTACTAATACATGCATACCCCTAACAGCATTTAGAATCATTCCCATGGGAGATCCACTGTGCCATATACCTTCCAATCTATGTCCTCTAGTGCGGATAATTAACGGATATTTCTGCCCTCCCTTGGTTCGGTATTGAATGGTGGCAATATCGTCACTCATAGTTTGGATTCCGTACAAAAGATAGTCAAGGTATTGTATTTCAGCAATTGGTCTTAGTCCTCTTAAAGAAGCACCAATCGCTTGACCCACAATGGTATTTTCTCGAATACCCATATCCATTACTCGGTTTTCGCCGTGTTTCTCTTGAAGTCCAGCAAAACCTTGATTTACATCCCCTATTTTACCCACATCCTCACCAAAGGCAATAATTTCAGGGTGTTTTGTAAGTAATGTATCAAATGTTTTATTCAGTATTTCAAAGCCGTTTAATTCAATGGAATCATGGCTATATTCTGGTTTTACCTCAGGAATATTAGTAGCTCTTTTATCCGACTCACTATGTAAGTGACTACTATATATATTTTGATATTTTTCTAAGTAAGATTTATAAAAACCTTTAAGTTCTATAATTGCGGGATTCCCTAAATTTTGACGAATAGCTTCATGCAAGGCTTTCAGAATATCTTTTCGTCCGGGATCCATTGATTCTTGGAGTTTTTGAGCAATTGAGGCGTCAACAGCTTTTAATAATTGAATAGCCTCATTAGCTTCTTCTTTAATTTCATTTCTGAATGTTGCCCAAGCTAGTTTCTTAGCTTCTTTTACATCCAATTCAATTTCTTTTTCAAGCTCGGATAGCTTTTTGTCAGTTGACAATTTACTATCGATCATCCAAGCTCTCATTTTCGCAATACAATCGTGATCAGTCTCCCAAGCAAGCCTGTCTTTTGATTTGTATCTTTCGTGCGACCCAGACGTACTATGACCTTGCGGCTGTGTGAGTTCTTTCACGTGAATAACAACAGGTGTATGCTTCTTCCTACAAACTTCAGATGCTTTTTTATAGGCATTTAAAAGTGAAGGGTAGTCCCAGCCATTAACTGTTATAAGCTCTATTCCTGTTCCGAATTTATCTGTTTTAAAACCAGATAATATTGCAGTAAGATTTTGTTTTGTAGTTTGATGTTTTGCATGAACGGAGATACCATACTCATCATCCCATATGCTCACCAACATAGGCACTTGCATAACACCAGCAGCATTTATACTTTCCCAAAAATGTCCCTCGGATGTACTGGCATTTCCAATAGTTCCCCAGGCTATTTCATTTCCTTGATTTGAGAAATCAGAATAAGTGTGCAGGTCCTTGTTGCTTTTATATATTTTAGAGGCAAATGCTAAACCAAGCACTCGAGGCATTTGACTAGCTGTTGGAGATATGTCAGAGGATATGTTAATTCGGTCGGTTTGCTTCAACCAATTTCCATTATCGTCAAGCATTCGTGTACTGAAGTGACCATTCATACTTCTACCCGCACTACTTGGCTCTTGGTCCTTATCTGGATGAGCATATAATTGGGCAAAAAACTTTTGAATATCACTTAGACCTAATGCAAACATGAGTGTTTGGTCACGATAGTATCCAGCTCTAAAATCGCCATTTTCCATGAACCGTGCCATGGCAACTTGAGCTACTTCTTTTCCGTCACCGAAGATTCCAAATTTTGCTTTTCCAGTTAAAACTTCCTTTCTTCCAGTTAAGGAAGCAATACGACTACTATATGCAATTCGGTAGTCACTGATAACTTGATCAATAAACTCTGATTTAGAAATGGTAGGTTGTTTTGCCAGTTGGGTTGTCATAATTTGGATGGTGCAAAGATAATCTTTATCTTTTACATCTGTATTACAACCTAATGAACTATCCTTTTGACAACTTGCTTGTTGTTTACATTTATTTTTAAAACATAGATTCCCCGGGGTGTATCACAAAGATTTAAAACAAGGGTGTTGTTCGTATCGTGTCTTGAGAAATTCACTTTTTTACCTCTAATATCTATGACTTCTATTGATGTTAGAGGTGTCTTTGTCTTAAGCATGAACACACCATTTGATGATGGGTTAGGGTATACATTCACAGAATTTTCTATTGCGTTCTCATAAATAGACGCCGACCCATCGCCTTTGATTACAAGCTTGTATCCCTCTGTTGTGTCTGCTACAGGGAGTTTTAATGGAGGTCCTATAGGTAATACTGAAGCACTAGCATATGCCGTAGTTGCGATTTTAATGTCATAAACCCCAACTTGGTCAGGTGTTGGATTTCCCTTTAAGTTAATACATCCAACAGCTTTGTATGTAAAGGCACATCGACTAGGGTTGCATGCGTACTCAAAATTATTAGGTAGACCGATAACTGCATCTACCTTAACAGAGTCAATATCGGCAGTAACGTTTTGACCAGAGAATATTACTGCGGTATCTTTTATGGAAAGTATCTGAAAACTAAAATCATAAGCCTGATCAGCATATGCTGTGTCAGGTTGATCAGGATAAACTCCTGATTTTGTTATGCTGTTATCTGGCGTGCAAACTTGTCCAAAAATGGGACTCATTATTACCCCTAAAAGAATCAGTGTTAAGTATATTTTTTTCATTATAGCTAGGTTTAAATACATTTGTGAAGTAACGAATTTATGCTTAAGCGTCTATTTCTGCAAGGTCTGTTGGTGATTTTTACATTTTGTGGACATTCACAAACGGTGTTTAAATTCAATGGCGTAGTTAAAAATTCTTCGAACGAATCCATTGTTGGGGCTCAGTTTATACACCCCAAAACTCAACGGATAATATCAATTTCAAATGAGTCTGGATTTTTTGATTTTAGTGCAGATACCAATGTTTTAATTGTTCAACAGATGGGATATGAAAACCGATTTGTTAGTTCAAAGAATCAATGGATTACGCTAAGTGATGAATCTGATCTACTAAATACGATTGTTGTAAGTGAGAATAAACGTGCCTCGCAACTAAAGAAGGCAACAATTTCTATGAGCATCATCAGTCCAGATCTTATTCAAAATACAGCTCCCACTAATGTAAGTGAGAGTATCGAACGGATCAATTCCGTCCAAGTAGTTGATAATCAGCCAACTATAAGAGGAGGTAGTTGATGGAGTTATGGAGCAGGTTCGAGGGTTGGAGTGTTGGTGGATGGTGTACCTCTGTTATCTGGGGATGCCAGTTCTCCATTGTGGTCTTTTATGCCCACAGAGGGGGTTTCGGGTGTAGAAATTATCAAAGGGGCAAGTTCTGTTATTTATGGAAGCTCTGCTCTCAATGGAATTATTCATATCAAAACAAGAAAACCTACTACAGACCCCTATACTCAACTATCTCTTTCAAGGGGATTTTATGATTTGCCCAAAAGAAAATCTTTACATTTTCAAGGAAATAAACGTAATACAATATCCAATCTTACGGTCTACCATACAGGCGTATATGAAGGGCTTGGTGTTACTTTAGGCGTAAATTTATTGGATGACGAAAGCTACAAAATGAGCGATTTTGATAGACGAGGTAGAGTTAACATTGGGTTAAGAAAGACTGTTGCTAAACATAACCTTGTATATGGTATTAATGCGTCTTATCAAGAGGGAAAATCAGGGAGCTTCTTATTGTGGGAATCATTGGATTTAGGTTATACCGTTGCGGATAGCCTTCCAACTATAAGTTTGACAGACAGAATCTCCATAGACCCCTATATTAAATGGCAAAAGGGTAGCTTTTCTCACAGTTTAAATACGCGTTTTTTGGGTATAAATAACGATGTTGACAATGGAGATAATGCAATGAATCAGTCGAATAAATCAGATTTATTGTTTGCGGAATATCAAGTAAATTTTTCACCCTCAACGAGTAAATTGAATGTTATAGGCGGTGTACTTGCTTCAAAAACAAATTCTAAATCACCGTTGTATTCTGGAGATCATACTTCTGAAAACTACGCATCTTATGTTCAACTAGATCGTCAATGGAACAAGTTAAAATTGTCGGGGGGTGCGAGGTATGAGCATTTTATTTTAGATGAAAAAGATGAGGGCAGGCCAGTATTTAGAGCAGGGTTGAATTATGAGGCAGCCAAATACACGTTTATCAGGTCAAGCTTTGGACAGGGATATCGATTTCCAAGCATTGCAGAATCTTTTATTTTAACGAGTGCTGGTCCAGTAAGTGTTTTCCCAAGCAATAATTTAGTTTCAGAAACTGGAACGAATTTAGAGCTAGGCATCCAACAAGGATTTAGAGTTAAAAAATTGAATTTGATGTTGGACGTGGCTGTTTTCCAAATGAAGTTTGAGAACATGATGGAGTTTACTTTTGGTCAATGGGGACCCATTGAGCCTCCAACTTTTGGTATAGGCTTTAAAACACTTAATACAGGGAAAACATCGGTTCAAGGTGTAGAATCAAACTTATTATTTGATGGAAAATTTAAGGAAGTGAAGTTTCAGGGTTTTGTGGGTTATACATATTCCAAATCTCGAGCATTGGAACCCTTGAAAGTGATTGAACAAAACGCTACTTATCGAAACACAAGCTCTGATACAACAAACGATGTTCTAAAATATAGACCCCAGCATTTAATCAAGGCCGATCTCATGGCTACATATAAAAAATGGCATTTTGGTTTTGGTGCGACTTATCAGTCTAGCGTTCAAAATATTGACGGGGCATTTTTAGTATTAGTACCTGGTGTACAAGAATCGCAGGATAAAAATTTGTCAGAACACGTATTGCTGAATGGTCGCATTGGCTATAGGGCTTCATCGCATTGGGATACCAATATTATTATAAACAATATTAGTAATCGAGAATACATCATTCGTCCTGCAGATATAGCTGCTCCAAGGTGTGTAAGGTTTCAGATAACCTACACATTAGACAAGTCAAAGTAGGGTGTGTATAGCCTTCTGATGATCTCGAATAGATTTGTAGTAAATGAATATAATTCGAAAACTTGCAAGTGATACAGCAATTTATGGGATACCCAGCATAGTAGGCAGGTTTATCAATTTTATATTAATTTTCTTTTTTGCTGCGTATTTTACTCCGGAGCTGTTGGCACCTCAAGTAGAGTTTTATGCGTATGCAGCATTCTTTTTTGTAGTTCTTCCACATGGAATGGAGACTGCATTTTTTAATTTCTCAAGAGAGAGAAAACAGTATAAAGACGTCTTTGCCACAGCTATTTTTTCTGTGGGGTTGATTGCTCTTATGTTTACCATACTGATGATAATCAAACGAAATCAAATTGCTGATTTTGTGGGCTACTCTAATCACGTTTCTTATGTCATTTGGTTTGTTTTGATTCTTGCAATTGATACATTAAAATCGATTCCCTATGCACTACTTCGATATCTAAACAAGTCAAAGAAGTTTGCGTTGGTCAAAAGTCTAGGGATTCTAGTTAATGTTGGTTTAAATATATTTTTCATTGTTTACTATCCAGGTATCAGCGGAAATATGAGAAGTATTGAATATGTATTTATTTCAAATTTAATAGCAAGTTCGGTGGAGTTTCTATTATTGTCTAGTGACATATGGTCCCATTTTGGAACACCAAATTTCTCACTTTGGAAGCGAATGATTAATTATGCTTGGCCGCTTGTCATTTTGGGATTTGCTGGAATGATTAACGAAACATTTGATCGAATTTCTATGAATAAGTTGTTGCCAGAGGCTTCAGCAAAATATGAAATAGGGGTGTATGGGACGTTTTATCGACTGAGCATGGTGATGACTATTTTTATTCAAGCTTTCCGTTATGCAGCAGAGCCATTATTTTTTGATCAAGCAGATAAAAATGATGCTAAACAATCTTACATTACAATCATGAATTGGTTTGTTTTCGCTTGCGGATTTATATTTCTATCAACATCCTTATTTAAGAGTGAGATAGCACATTTACTGATAAAAAAAGCAGAATACTTTAATCACCCAGATGCCTTAACCATTGTCCCAGTACTTTTATTAGCAAACCTATTTTTAGGAATATTCTTTAATCTCAGTATTTGGTATAAGCTGAATAACAAAACAAAACTAGGAGCACTAATTTCATTGGTCGGTGCAATCACAACGGTGATTCTTCTTTTAATTTATGTACCAATTTATGGATTTAAGGCTGCAGCATACACAACATTAGTTGCCTATTTTTTGATGACAATTATTAGTTATATGGTGGGGCAATATTATTACCCAGTTCAGTATAATATTAGCAGGATTTTAATGTTATTAATAACAGCAGTTGGTATGTATTTATTTTCAGATTTTATGATGCTGAGTGGATTACAGTCTGTGCTAATCAATCTACTGTTTATAGCAGTGTATATATCTATTGGTTTTTGGATGAACTTAAGAATAAGAAAATAATAAATTTGCCAGCTGAATGATAAATTTGCCAGTCATCAATAAAAGTAACAATCCGTTACCTAAGTACCAGACCGAGCAGTCTGCTGGAGTTGATTTATGTGCTTTTTTATCATCTGATTTAGTATTAAAACCGAATGATCGAAAACTCATAGGCACAGGATTGCATATTGCATTACCAGAGGGTTATGAAGCACAAATTCGTCCACGTAGTGGTTTAGCTTTTAAGCATGGTATCACAATTATAAATAGTCCAGGAACAATAGACGCGGACTACAGAGGCGAATTAAAAATTGCGTTAATCAATCACTCAAATGTTGATTTTGTAATTAAGAATGGAGACAGAATAGCCCAAATGGTTATTTCAAAATACGAACAAATATCTTTCACACTAAACGATAGTTTAGATGAAACTGAACGAGGTGAAGGAGGATATGGACATACAGGAATTTAAAAAAAGAATAAACGAGTAATGAATATAATTATACCAATGGCTGGAATTGGAAAACGAATGAGGCCACATACCTTAACCGTACCAAAGCCATTATTACACGTAGCAGGGAAACCAATCGTACAAAGATTAGTAGAGGACATTGCTAAAGTGTTGAATGAACCATTGAATGAAATTGCATTTATAGTTGGTCCTAGTGAACAATTCTTTGGAAAAGAAATTCAAGCTCATTTATTGGATGTTGCAGCTAAACTTGGTGCAAAGGGGTCTATTAATGTTCAGCACGAGGCATTGGGAACGGCCCATGCGATATATCAAGCTAAACAAGCTTTAGAAGGCAATGTAATTGTTGCGTTTGCTGACACATTATTTAGAGCAGATTTTAAATTAGACGCTAGTGTGGATGGAACAATTTGGGTAAAAGAAGTTGAGGATCCAAGAGCATTTGGAGTTGTTCAGTTGGATGGTGAAGGAACCATCATTGACTTTGTTGAAAAACCAGATAACCCAGAATCTAATTTAGCAATTATTGGAATTTATTATTTCAAAGATGGAGCGTCAGTTCTTCGTGAAATTGAATATTTGCTAGATAATGATATACGAGAAAAAGGAGAGTATCAATTAACCAACGTTTTAGATAGTCTTAAAAATCAAGGGTGCAAGTTTGTTCCAGGTAAAGTAGAAGAATGGTGGGATTGTGGAAACAAAAACGCTACAATTAACACCAATCAGCGAGTTTTAGCAAACATATCTGACGAACAATTGGTATCTGATAAAATTACAAATGAAGGCTCAGAGATAATTAAACCCTGTTTTATAGGTGAAAACGTCAGGTTAATCAACGCAAAAGTTGGCCCATATGTGAGTATTGGAGACGGATCAGTGATTGAAAATAGTACAATAGAAAATACAATTGTATACAGCAATGCCCATATTCAAAATGCATCTATGAAGAATTCAATGATCGGTAATTTTGTAGAGTATGATGGGTCGGCAAAAGAGCTTAGTCTAAGCGATTATTCCACTCAAAAAGATTGAAATTCCTAACCCAAATATTATTTGTTACGTTTTTATTTGGGGTTGGATGTAAAACAGTAGATCAAACCCAGAATCTGCCCCAGTCTCTTAGTTACAATCAGCAAAAAGCATTTGATAAAGTATTTTTTGATGCATCAAAACAAAAGATACTAAACAATCGAGAAAAAGCATTAACGCTTTATTCAGAGGCCTTGAGACTTAATTCATCATGCCATGCATGCATGTATGAACTCTCATTGTTAAACTACGAACAAAAAAATTATCTCTTAGCACTTGACTATTCCCAAAAAGCGGTGCTTAACAATACTGAGTATAATGCGTGGTATTTTAACTTGGTAGCCAAATCATACACTAAACTTGGAATGTTTGCTCAATCTGCTGGTGTTTTTTCAGAAATGACCACCTTTGACCCTGATGAACGATCTAATTATCTCAGAGCTGCGGATGCCTATTCAAGGATTCGATCTTATGATAAAGCAAGATTGGTTCTTCAAAATATGCAAGATCATTTCGGGATAGAGCATGCTTCCTCAATGAAGCTTGAATCTGTTTTTTCTTCAATGGGCGAAATAGAGAAAGCTATTGAAGAACTGAGACGCATTTCAATAAAGTATCCCAAAAAAATAATTTACTTGGGTCGAATGTCTGATATTTACCTGCGGAACAAACAAGTAGATGAGGCAATAGCTATTCTGAATGAAATAATAGAAATTGACTCAACCTCAGGTAAGGCAAATTTTGCATTATATTTAATTTATCTAGGCAAAGACGATAGTCAATCATTCAAGTATCTAAAAAAATCACTAGAAAGCGATGACATCAATTTAGACACTAAGTTGCAAGCATTAAGCCCACTTCTTAAAGCTGTAAAATTAGATAGTAAAAAGAAAAGTGATTTGAAGGAGTTGTCAGCTACGTTATTAAAAAGTTACCCTTCAAAATCAGAAGTATATTTTTTCTTAGCAGATATGCATATTGCATTGAAAGATTACAAGTTAGCTCGCATATACACCAGAAAAGCACTAGAGAGAGATTCGGTAAGTTATGCTATATGGAAGAAGATTATTTATTTAGACGAACGTTTATTTGATTATCGTCAACAATTAAAAGATGTAAATAAAGCACTTTATCTTTTTCCAAATATTGCTAGGCTTTATTTCATAAAAAGTAAAGCTTTAATCGAGTTATCAGAATATGAAAGTGCTCTAAAAACAGCAAATGAAGGCTTAGATTTTGCTGTGGATCAAAGTGATAAAACGGATTTAATGGTAGCAAAAGGTCAGTCATATTTTAAATTAGGACAATACGAGAAATCGTCTCAATTATTAAATGCAGTATTGTCCATTGATCCAAATCACATTTTAGGACTTCGTGCATACAGTCATTTTTTAATAATTCAAGGTGGTCAATTAGATAAAGCATTAAATACCATAGAAAAAGCTCTAATTTTTCAGCCAGAAAACCCAGATTTAATTGCTACAAAAGCTGAAATTTGGTTTCTGAAAAAGAATACAACCAAAGCACTATCGTTTATAGATAACGCCATATTAATTGATCCCAATAATAAAAAGTACTATCAACAAAAAAAGTTGATTTATGAATCTATGGGGAACCAAATGATGGGAGAACAATTGGATTTAAAAATAAAAGATTTACATGAGTAACAATACCTTTATTTATCGTTTGCTAATTTGTTTTTTAATTCTTTCAAGTGCTTGTCGTTCAATTCAAAAGACAAAATCAATTGATGTTTCAGCTTCCACAATTAAGTCCTATTGGGATAGTCAGTTTGATTCAGATTATGTCGAATTAAGAGGGCGATCCGCAATTACTGACGGAGATAAAACCACAAATGTTTCCCTTCATATTAAAATGAAGAAAGACAGTATCATATGGGCCAAGTTTAGTCTTTTTGGCTTTGGAATCAATGCACTAATTACAAGAGACAGTTTTTTTATGGTGAATTCTGTGCTTCAAGAATACATGGCTTATGATCATCAAATATTAGAACAATATTTAGGTTTTAAACCACAAATAAATCAGGTACAAAACATGCTGCTTGGTAATGCGGTTTTTCATCAGAATCGCTATATTTCAAATGAGAAGAATATGCTTTTAGCCCGAGAGGGACTCACAAAAAATTTAATTCAATTCAATTCAGAGTATCGGACTTTTCAATCGGACCTTGTAGGTCAAGACACTAGTCAGCATGCCAAGATTAATTACAGTCAATATGAGCTTATTGATGAAATTGGCTTACTGCCTCAATTGGTAACTATAGCTATTCAACAAACTGAAGAAAATTTCCAAATGGAATTAAATTATCAGAATATTAAAACAAGTAAAATAACTTCTTTTCCTTTTAAAATACCTCGATCGTATATTAGAAAATAGTTTTGATAGTATGTCATAATAAAGTGTATCGGTTGTTTTAACGTTCATAAATTAGGATATTAGCCCCGATGAAAGTTGGAGTAATAGGAGCAGGAGTTATGGGAAGGGGCATTGCTCAGGTTTCCGCAATGGCAGGTCATTCAGTTGTATTGTTTGATATAAATCATGAAATGCTTGAGGTGGCTAGAAACGCAATAGACAAGAATCTAAGTAAGGCTATTGATCTAAAAAAAATCAATAATCGAGACAAAGAATCTTGTCAAAAACTCATCCAATATTCAAATAGCATTGCCGATGTTAAGGTGGACTTAGTCATAGAAGCAATTGTTGAAAACATAGACGTAAAGCTCAACGTTTTTGAAGATCTTGCAGAAATCAACAAAGAGAATACTATATACGCATCCAACACATCTTCCATACCACTTACCCAAATAGCAGCTGGATTTAAGTATCCAAGTCAAATGGTTGGAATTCACTTTTTTAATCCTGCACACATCATGAAGCTGGTAGAAGTCATTCGTGCAGAGCAAACTGATTCTAAAGTTCTAGAACAAGCGATTGATTACGTTACCTCCATCCAAAAAAGGTTTATTATTGCTGCCGATGCTCCAGGGTTTATCGTCAATCGAGTTGCAAGACACTTTTATGTTGAGGGGCTTAAGGTTTTAGAAGAAAATGTTGCCTCACATGATGTAATAGACGACTTAATAAGAAGTTCAGGGTTCAAAATGGGACCATTTGAATTGATGGATTTAATTGGGGTGGAAACCAATCTTTCGGTAACGGAGTCTATGTATAAGCTATTCAATTACGATCAAAAATTTAGACCCAATAGAATTCAACAAAAAAAGGTACAGGCTGGGTATTATGGGCGAAAATCAGGTCAAGGTTTTTATACTTATGATGAATAAGTCTTTTTTAATATTAGTCCTTTTATCCATTTGCACTCAACAGGCTTGTAAGCCTGACGATCCTTTTACAGGCGATTGTTTTATTCCAAACCAAGCAGTTAATATTACGATTAACATGGACTTACCCGAATATTTTAAATTACAAACATTAGGGGAGTACATGACGATTGATCAAGGGAACCGGGGGATATACTTAATTCATAATTTTGATGACATTTACTATGCGATTGAGCGGACATGCCCTTACCAGTCAGATGCAGATTGTGCTCAAGTTTTTCTAGATGAAAACACGCTCCAACTAATCTGTGGTCAACAAAAAGACACCACATTTACAGCATGTTGTGGATCGATTTATGATTTTAACAGCCTTTATTTGAGTGGTCCAGCTCGTTGTAATTTAAAGACGTACAGACTTACAAAACAAGGGAATACGCTCTACGTAAATAATTAAAAATATCAGAACTCAATGAACATTGAGGCTTTTTGTAATGTTTTATCATTATATGTTTAATGACTCCGACATAGATAGAATTATTGAAATGGCTTGGGAGGACCGAACCCCATTTGAGGCAATATCTTACCAATTTGGCATATCAGAATCCCAAACGATTCAATTGATGCGAAAAGAGCTAAAAAGAAGCTCGTTTAATCTATGGAGAAAACGTGTCAATAGCGGTGTAAGCCAAAAACACGTTAAAAAGCGTGACGCTGAAATAAACCGCTTCAAGTGCACTCGCCAAAGAGCAATTTCCAATAATAAAATTACCAAGCGATAGTCTAGCTATTAATTAGTCGCCTTTTAAAATAGTAAAGGTGGCTATTTTCACAAATAGCCACCTTCCAATAAAAGTTAAATTAACTTTTTCTTCTACTTCTTCATCACCTTCACAAACTTTCTACCTTGGTCAGTAGCAACTTGAAGGATGTACATACCACTGTCCCACTCTGAAGTATTCAGCTTATGAATACTATTAGTGAATGTATGATTTTTGTGATGCACTTTTGCTCCTTGCAAATCAGTTATTTCAATCTGATAAGCTTCTCCATTTGACAAACTTACCATTACAGATAATTCGTTGGTCAATGGGTTCGGATATGCAGAAAAGTCTATTCCAGAACCTACAGCATCAAAACGAACTACTCGAATGTCTGAATACTCTGAAGTGCCATCAAAATCTACTTGCTTGAGTCGGTAGAATGCTATGTTTTCAAAAGAGTGAACGCCTTCATCAATGTAATTATACTCAATTTGATGTTGACTGTTGCCATTTCCAGCAATCTGATCAATCATTTCAAAAGCTCTACCATCGTAGCTACGCTCTATCTCAAAGTGACTGTTGTTTATCTCACTAGCAGTAGCCCAGTGAAGACTTGCACTGTGGTTATTAGCAGCATGAACATCAAAGTGGATTAAATCCACAGGTAATGCAGCATTTGATGCTCCACCACCTCCACCACCACCGGAGAATGAAGATACCTTAAAAGTAGCTAAGTGGTCTGTTCCATTGCTGTGTGTACTATGTACCCAATTACCAGTAGTTGCACTAGATCCATGAGTAAGAATAATTCCTGTAGCACCATTTGCATGTGGATCTGCAAACGTACCTGCAGAGGTAAGTTTGAACATCTGAAGCTCGTTAGCATTACTTAAAGTTGTACCTTTACTAGATAGTGCAGTTTGAATGGCAGAATACTCAGTATTGGTAAATGGATAAAGAACCGTCACATCACTGGTAGGTTGAGTCGTTGGTGATACATTCCATTTTCTATTGAAGATCACCCCACCATCTGTGTTGGTGATGATACCACCAGCACTATTGTATGTTGTTGTAGTGGTAGCACCAATTTGAAGAGAAACTCCCGTGTTAGGAACCGCAGCACCTGTGCCAGTTAGATTAAGACCCAAGATTAGGTTTTGATTATCATCACAATAGCAGGTAAAATTGCCATCGGTTCCAATATAAGAGGAAGTATAGGTTCCTGTGGAGGTTGGAAGATTATTGCTTTGTTTGCATGTTCTACCCTCATAAGCACCAATCGAAGGTGATGTAGCTCTAGCTTTTCCTGTAATATCATTAGAAGGTGCTCCAGTGTTTGTTCCAGCTCCAACCCCACTTGAAGAGCTACTCAACACCAAACCATCATCAAGAGTCATCCAAACATTGTCTGCCCCATCAGGATCGTTTGAGTTTATAAATTGGGGGTCTTGATTGTATAACATGTTAGTCGCAGAAGTAAGGACATTATCATTATTTAGATTATAACTTGTGCTAGCTAATTGTACCATACAATATGTACTTGTTATGGTTGCGTTTCCAGCGACGCTTCCAACGATTGTTATGTCTGAACCCTTAATAGTGCTTGATGGGTTATTATTATTAGTATTTATCTTTGTATTTCCCCAAAGTAATACATTTTTAATGGTCCAATGGGCATTTTTACCAAATAGTCCACCACCACCATTATCAGAACTATTGTAGCAAATTGTAACATTTGTCAAGACAGGATTACAGGTTCCCACAGGACTATTGTTGTTTAATGATCTCCAGGAATAGAACCCCCCACCTTTATCATCTGAAGAGTTATTATAAACAATGCAATTATCTAAAGATGCAGTTGTTGATGCTGATGCACTATGTCCGCCGAAAAACATACCAGCTCCACCAAATTTCTTGGCAGAATTTTCTAAAAAGATACAATTGTCAATATCTACATCACTATCGGCTACATAGATACCTCCACCAGCGTATTGGTACACAGTCTTGGAATCAAAAGTTATATAAGATGTCTGGGTAGCACCAAGAGTAGAATTATAATTTGCATTAGCATTACCGTCTCTAATTATAAAACCGTCTATGACGGCAGATGAAGTTAGGCTAGACATAATAAAAACATGATAACAATTATCTGTATTGTCTCCTACTGTCCCGATATCTCCGCTTAATATAACTGGATTTGTAGATATATCACGTTGATTAAGGGTTGTTTCTGTCCCCGCAAAACCGCCATAGATTTTGAGATCTTTATTTAAGTAGAATGCAAGGTCTCTACTTGAGGAGCTTGTTGCACCAGTGGAAGGTATGCGTGTAGGCTTGTAGGTTCCAGCTGCCACCCAGATTTCGTTTCCACTAGAAGTAGCGTTAATAGCATCTTGGAGGTTTACATACGCGTTGGTCCATGAGGTGCCATTATTTGACCCTGCTGTTGCGTCAACATCTACGTAAGTTTGAGCACTTGAATTAACAAAACTCAGTACAATAAAGCTTATAAAAAGAACTGCACCAAATAAGTTGTTTAGAAGAAAAGATTGTTTTTTGTTTGACATGGTATTAGTTTTTTATCACGCACATCTATGTTTGTTGATATTAGTTACGTTCTAGAAATCATTAACAAAAATAATAAGTTTAATTATTACTTGTAATGAATATGTTAAGATTCATCTAAATTAAAGCGATAAAAGACGCCTAATTTAACTAGCCAACTATCTGAAAAGTCATGGTTAATTTGGATTCGTTGGTCATCAAAATATGTGAGTGGCATTCCCAATGTTACTTGTTCATTGTACATGCGATAAGATCTCCCTATGGAGCGTCCAAAATTCATATGAAAATTTAGACCATTTTTAGTTTCATACCTTAAAAATGTATAAACATCATTCGTAGATTTCACGAGGTATCGATGGTCTTCATTTTTAATGGGTGAATTGATGTTATAGCTTCTTACTTGCCCCTTGAAGTTTAAACCTGTTTTTATATTACTTCGAATAGCGTATTCTGCATTAAAAGACAAAGGAAGAGTCGCTTTTACTTCTAGTTTTTTCGAATTATTCAGGTAATAAAAACCAACTATGGGTACAATAAAAGGACCGAATAACTCACCATTACTATACAAACCAAATCTGAAATTGAGCTGCTTTGTTTTGGTATATTTCATCAAAACAACACCTCCAATCTGGATGTCACGTTCAGCGATATTTTTCATATCTGACGAAACTTTTGGAAGCAGCATGTATGTCCCACTTAATCGTTTGTTGTGTTTAAGGTTAGTTCCAAGCTTTAAGGTAATACCTGTGATGGATTCGTTGGGTCGATTAGGATTAAATGATGCAACAATGTTTTCGTATATAGCTCCCGATAAAAACGTCATATTGTCATTAATCACGATTGGAAGCGTAAAGTCACCATTGATTTCTTGAAGTGTTGTTGAAATAGTTGAAGAGTCAAAGGCATTTACAGGTGTTATTGCATAGTCAAATTTGACCAAATCGATATAATCTTGGGCTTTAATACTGGTTGCATAAAGCAAGATAACGATTGCAAAACCAATTTTTCTTAATGAGTTGACGAAGTTTTTAATCATCATAAATTCCATCTCCAAGAGTAGTATAATATTTCTGTTAAACAAAATAAACCGACATCCGCCTAGCTGTGATTTTACATAATAGCTTTTTTTTAAGATGATTTATTTATGTTGGAATTCTTATAATATGTAATTAGGTTATTTTTGAATTTGGATGAAGGTATTCGAATTGAAAAAAATCACGCTTATATGCTTTTTGTTATGGAGTTCGGTCGTATACTCTCAATCAAAAAAAGAGCAAATTTTGACGCTTAGCAATAGGGTAGATAGTCTCACAAGCGTGCTTTTGTCAGATAGGGCTACATATTCCACCACCCAAAAAAAGCTTGAAACTGTCATTAGCAATCTCTCCAAGGACTTAGATTCAGTTATATATAATTTTAAAATATTGAGTATTAAAAATGAAAATCTAGTTCAATTGAATACTCAAAAACAAGACACGATTGATGTTGTAATGGACAGCATCATTAAGCTAAATAATTTATTGTATCGCAAGAAAAAAACAGAAGATGTTTTCCCAGATAATCCTTGGCTTGGTCAAAAGATAATTTTTCAAGCAAAGGTCAATCAGGTTAATGTTGGAGATTTTAGTGAGGTTTATTTTGAATTATTTGATATCAATAAAAGTAGTGATGGAGTGATTATTCATATGGATGATTACACATGGAAACTGACAGGTTATTATGGTAAAATGAATAATATCGAAAAACTCAAAGAAGGGGAGTTGTATCAACTAACATTTCAGAGCTTAGAATATGATAACGCTCCTATTAAAGGTATAGATTGGATGCTAGTTGAAATGATAAAGGTAGAATAGCATATCGTCATAAATTTAGAAAGAAGTATTTAAGAAATTTGGAGGAATTAATTAACAAAATCAAATCTAGCATAACTCTAAGTGCAGCGGCTGAGGAACATATCTCTTCCATTTCTAAAGTGAGGGCCATTTCAAAAGGAGAGTTACTAATTAGACACGGACAAGTAGTAAAAAATACATACTTCGTGATCGATGGGTGTTTGAGGTCATATGGAATAGATGAAAGCGATAAAGAGCACACCCTTCAATTTGCCATTAAAGGTTGGTGGATAAGTGATTTTATTGCAGTTTACACCAACGAACCAGCAACGCTAAATGTTGAGGCCATAAAGGATTCTTATGTCATAGCGTTTAACACGAAAGATTTGGATGAAATCCACACACTGTTCCCAGAATTTGAGGCTTTTCAACGAAAAAATTTAGAACGCCATGTTGTTAGCTTGCACAAAAGAATCTTGAATCAGTTGCAGTTAACAGCTCATGAGCGATACAATGTGTTTCTAAAACAATATCCAGACATCGAACAATTTACTCCAAATTATCATATTGCATCATACTTGGGAATTACTCAAGAGAGTTTGAGTAGGATTAGAGTAGAACAATCAAACAAATAGTTTTCTTACCATAGGGTAATTTTTTTGTTAAACGCTCATTTTACTTTTGCTTTTAATTTAAAGTAAAACATAAAACAAGCGATGCTTAAAAAATTATTAGGAATAGCACCAATTCTTGAGTCGGATGGCTCATATAGCCCCTCAAAACTTGCACTAAAATTGGGTACGGTTAGAAAGACCGATTACGAAAACATTTCGTATGAAAAATATCAAGGAAAAAAATCAAAGATCCTTGTCATATTTACGGAGCAAAAAAACATGAAGATGCAAAACGGGAAATTATTTTCTACGGGAAATCATCCAGTAGAAGCACTATTGCCAATGCTACATTTAAAAAATGCTGGTTTTGATTTTGAAATAGTAACCCCAACTGGAAAGCCAGTGGTATTCGAAATGTGGGCATTCCCTGAGAAAGATGACCATGTCAAGGCCATTTTTGATGCGTATCAATCTAGTTTTAAAAAGCCAAAAAAATTACAAGACTTTGTTAATGATTCATTGACAGATGTGGCTTCTTATGCGGCTGTTTTTGTTCCTGGGGGGCATGGTTCTATGTTAGGTATTCCTGAAAATAAAAATGTAGGAAAGGTATTGAATTGGGCTCATCAAAATGATTTATTTACGATTAGTCTTTGTCATGGGCCGGGTTCATTTTTAACAACAAATCTTAATGATGGGGAGTTTATTTACGAAGGATACAACATGGCAGTGTTTCCAGATTCTGTAGATAAAATGACTCCAAAAATTGGTTATTTACCAGGGGAAATGCCTTGGGGATTAAGTGAGAAGATGAAGAGTTTAGGGGTGAATTTAGCAAATACTAAATCAGATAAAACGGTATGTTTAGATAGAAAATTAATTACAGGTGCAAGTCCTTTAGCTTCCAACGAACTAGGTAAACTTGCGGCTCAAACTTTGCTTGGTGCGTTAAAATAAGTTCATTTACAACTAATTACAACATGGAATTATTAGATAAACTGAAATGGCGTTATGCTACCAAGGCAATGAACAGTCAAAAAGTACCTCAAGAAAAAGTGGACAATATCATAGAGGCTATATCTCTAGCACCCACATCTAGTGGCTTACAACCTTTTGAGGTGTATGTGATTACTAATCAAGAAGTAAAAGAAAAGATTAAACCAATCGCATGGAATCAATCGGTAATAACAGATTGTTCTCATTTGCTAGTTTTTGCTTCATGGGATACGTATACCGCAGACCGAATCAACAAAATGTTTGATTTAACTAATACGATTCGTGGTTTTAAAAATGAGGGCTGGGAAAAATACAGACAATTGCTGCTAAATAATTATCCGCAAAAAGATGCAGAAGAAAATTTCAATCATGCAACCAAGCAAGCATACATTGCATTTTCTCAAGCGATAGCTGCAGCTGCCTTTGAGGAAGTAGATGCTACACCAATTGAAGGGTTTGATCCAAAGTCACTGGATGAAATTTTAGGACTTAGAGAAAAGGGTTTGCGAAGTTGTGTAATACTTACTTTGGGGTATAGGAATTCTGAAAAAGATTGGCTAGTTAACCTTCCTAAAGTTAGAAAAAGTAGGGAAGATTTGGTTACGGAGATTAATTAATTCTTATTCAAAAGAAAATGGCTTCAACTCTAAATATAAAAAGCGGAACATTTATATGTTCCGCTTTTTTGAAGTTAAATTTTAACAACCTATTGTTTTAAGAAAATTTGTCTTTTAACTGTATTAAAATCATTGACAGTTAAAACATATTTTCCAGAAGGATGATTTTCAACATTTAATGTTTGATTTCCTGCCGATAAAACTTCTTGATAAACGATTTTACCTTGTAAATCAAAAATAGAAACTTCACTTTTAGATGTAAGGTTTATTGTTAATTTGTGTTTCGCTGGATTGGGGTAAAAGTCAATAGTTTTTTGACTTAATGGATTAACAGACAAAAGTTTTTCTGCTTTCAAGAAACTGGATCGTTCATATTGAATGTCGTCATCTAAATAAAATTTTTCGAATGCAACTATTGGCAAAGCAATTCCTGGCACCCACCAATATTTTCCTTCCTCTTTAATGGTTGCAGTTAATCGACCCACCTCACCATCTAATGTTTTAATAGTTCTGACTAGTATAGCATTGTTATATTTTGTACCATCAGGTAGCACCAAAGTTGATGCACCTAAAACCTGACTTACAGATTTATCTTTAACGTTTCCTGGAAACCTATTAAATATAAAATCTGATTCTATTTCATCCGTAAATTGAGAGGTACTTGTTAATGGAAATTTCATCCATAGAACTGCATCTGAATAACTTGCATCTGTATTGTCAGTTTTTCGACCATGATTGTGAATTTCATTGCCTTCGTATGAATAAAAGAACTCGCCATTTTGTGACTTAATAAAGTGAGTTGCTTTTGGGTAGTCAGCTTGTAAAGAAGAATGACTTATGGGCAAAAGCTTCATTTCGTATGTTGTAGATGGCTTAACAGATGAAAAATCCCAAGGACCTTCGTCGTTGAAAGCCTTAGGTTCAGAGTTGTCTTCAATTTGATCAAACATATAGCTAACTCCATTTTCTGGTACGGAGGGCATCATTATCGTTTGACCAATAAGTGTGAGACTAATAATTTGGATTAATGTAAAGATTGTATAACGCATTCCGCGAAAATACAAAACCAATTTTATTTGTTAGAAATTTTAATAGCCGTGTGAATTAACGATACTTTTTTATACTTGGTTTCTTTAATTTCAAAGTACTCATACATTCTTCTTAATGAAGAACCTATACCATCAATACTCATAAATGCTCTATCAGCTATTTCTTTATTTGTAGCTACAGGGTTATCTAATAATATCATAAGTACATTCCAATCTGTTTCATTCAAAACTCTATTTAAATGGTTGTCAACCCTATCTTTAGATAATTTCAATTTGGTTGAATCTATCATTGATGCAACATTATTTTCTTTTAAGAATTTAATTTCATTAAGTAATTCTTCCCTTCTTTTTTTATTCTTTTTATTTTGAGAATAATTGTAATAAATAATGGTTAAGATTATTAATAATGAGAAAGTTATAGTTAAATATATCCTCTTAAGTTGTATTACTTCTGTTTTGATTATGTCTTTTTCTGCTTGAAGTTTATTTTCAAATAATTTAGCTTCATATTCATTTCTGATGGTCTCTCTGGCAATTTCGAAACTATTTATTCTCTCTTGTATGCTATCATTATATGCAGAATAGAGCTCATACATTTGAAGAGAAAGGTCCCATTTTTTTTGATATTTATAACCAACGTAAAGAAAATCGTAGATATCTTTTTTTAAATTGAAAGTGGAATTAACTGGCAAGTCCTTTAATATCTTTTCCATTTCTGAAATAGACTGATTCTTATTTTTTGAATAGTCTATTTGAATATATGTTGTTTTAGCTTCGATGACATCACGCCGGACACCTAAATCTTCGGTAAGAATGATATTTTTACGAGCAAAAGCATATGCACTTTCTAATTGATTTAGCTTAAAATTTATTTTAGCTAACATATTGTAGCAGGCTGCTATATAATATTTAGCATTAATTTCTTGAAGTATTTTTAGTGCGTTTTCAAATAGTTTTTGTGCATCATAAAAAGACATTTTCTCCCAATGAATAAGACCAATGTTCATCATGATTGTTGCTATGCCTTGTTTATCAGAATTTTTTTTTTGATATAAATCTAACGACTTTTGGTAATGTTCTAATGCAATATCGTAATTACCGATAGTTGAGTTTATAGATCCGATACCAATAAGCATTCTTGCTACTCCATCAGAATCATCTTGTTTAGCAAAAATATTTTTTGCTTCGTTATAAAATTGGATAGATTTAAGATGCTCCTTCTGATCAAAATAAATATTGCCTAAGTTGCCAGTTATAATACCCTCGAGCCTCAGATTTCCCATCTTTTTGGCAACTATTTTAGCTTGTTTATAGTGAGAACTTGCCTGCTCTAGTTGGTTCTTATTTCTGTATATGTTTCCTTTTCTGAGAAGAGCACGAAATAGTTCTCGGTCAACTTTCTTTTTAAATGCGAGATCGTAGTGATAATCAAGACTAATTAGAACAGAATCAGCCATTACTTGACTATAAATGGAGTTATATTCACTTAATGCCTTAAATCGGATGGAATCAATTTCTTCTTCATTTTCCCATATTGATTTTAGCGAGTCTCTTTGATTTTCGGCATATACAACATCATAAAAAAAGAAAAGTATAAAGGAAAAGGCTAAAGAAATTTTTTTCATTTTGTATTCAGTTAAACATCCCTAAACAAAGCACTTAATTTTTGTGTAGGTAGGTGCTTTATTTTCTATTTAATTGAACAAATATCAATGAAATAAACTCAAATGATTTCACGCTTGAGTGTGAAACTGAATAAGCGGAATAGTGAACTAAAATTTATCTATATTATTTTAACAAGATTTTTAGTCTTACCACCTATTACTCAATAACACTCAAAGTCCCACTAAATGTATTTTCTTTCGTTTGCCCCTTTTCTATGTTACTCCATGCTGCTACCCAAAAATAAACTCCAGGCACCACATTGTTTTGAGCATTTAATCCATCCCATAAATCATTGACATCGTCTGTTTGAAAAACCTGCTCACCCCATCTATTGAAAATGGTAAGATCATAATAAGTTAATTCATTACAAATATCAATAGGTCCAAAGGTATCGTTTAGACCGTCTTGATTAGGTGTTATAACATTTGGAAACCACATATCACAAATACAATCAACGATAGCTATGTTTACTTCCAAACTATCACTTCCACACAAATTAGAAGATTTCACAAAAAGTAAGCCTTCATAGTTTAACAAATCAAAACTATCTCCTGTCTGATTATTGTTCCAAATAACTGTTCCATAGGGATTAGAAACGGAAAGCGTTGTTTCTTCATCTATACAAAGGGATAAATCATCAAAATCTTCTAGGTTAGGTTTTTCAATTACACCAACATGAATGGTATCAGTCAATTGATTACCACACTTATCCAAATAATTGACAAAATATGTGATTGGTTCGGGTGAATTACATATAGGGTTTTGAATGGTATTGTCACTTAGATATGTACTAGGAGTCCATTCATACTTGTTATCGCTGCTTTCACGAACATTCAAAGTGGTACTCTCGCCGGCACACATAAAAAAGCTATCGTTTACTAGTATATTGTCTCTTAAACAAGCTATATGTGTATTATTTGAACCTCCAGTAGCAGATGTAAAACCCCAATATACTTCACTTTCACCATTAAAAATAGCTTTAACAATATCCAGATTAATACGTTGTCTTTTTTCGCAATCAAACCATACCTCAAATAGATTGGTAGAGGCATTCCAAGTAATTCGAACCAAATGATTTTTACCATCTTCTATGTTACCCAGATTAGGCAATGCTGGTATAGGCTTTGTGATAGCATCATTACTATTATGATCTACACTTCCATTTTTTAGAATTGCAATATGATCATACGTCAAATCACCTCGGTCAATATTATTCCAGTCATCAAATTCAACACCTAAGCTTGGAGAGAATCCCTCAAAACCAATTCCGCCTCCAGGAGCCCCTAACGCTTTGTTGCCAGATGTCTGCAATACAAATACTATTCCATCTGCTCCATCATCGTTATTTCCAAAATTTAACTCAAATTCAAGGTCAAAATTTTTAGTTAAATCTAATTTATCGGCATACCATACTGACCCTAATTGCCAATCATTTGCTGATGTAAGCCTATAACAAGAACCTCCAGTTGCTTTTGCACTTCCATTGGCAAAGTACGACTGACTAAAACAAAAAGTACTAATAAATAAGGCAGCAAAAACAGAAGATAGTTTTTTAGTGAATAGCATTATAGAAACGAATATAGAATTGTATCAACCACCACAAAAATAAATCTATTAATTCTATTTTCAGACTGCTTTTTCTACAAATTCAAACATAGTTTGCTGAACCATTTACAACATGTAAATTTAGAAAACAGAAGTCCTTTTGACAAAAAGGAATCAAATGTATTTGTCGAGTAAATCCAAAATATGACAGATAATTATGGACAAACAAAAAGCGGAACAGTGAACCTAAATTCATCTATTCCGCTTTAGTATATTCTTTGAGGCTGTTATCTAATTCTTAGGTTGAAAATTTAAACAAGAATTAATCAGAAAATACTAGGCATACTTCTTTAAAGACCAAGCCATAACACCACCCAAAGCTGCTCCCATGGCAGCTGATAATACTGCATCTAACCCGATGTAATTATATGACACTATATTAGTGACAGATAGCATTTGAAGGTCAATAATCAACCATAAAACAACACTGTAAACTAACCCAAAAACAGCACCATCTTTTAGATTATCAATATTTAATTTATCTAAAAGAACAATAAGTGCAATTAACTGAATCAGCCCAACAATAAAACCAGAAAGGAAATCAGGGTTTTCTCTCACTGCATCAGGAAATGCTTCGTGCCAACTTGCCATTTCTGGCAAGAAAATTAATGTTCCAAAAACACCGCCAAGTATAAAAAAGAGAATTAGTCCAATAATAAATGTATAAATAAATTTCTTCATTTTGTAAATATAGAATAAACAGATTTGGTTATACAATTAATTACGAAAACACTACGGACTTTTAGTAGTATAAAAAAGTGGAATAATGACCAAAAATTTAACTATTCCGCTTTGGTACAGGCGTTGAGACTGCTATCTAACCTTTCTATTTCTTCACAACCTTAACATGTCCTGTACCTTGGTCGTATGCTACCTCAACAATGTACATTCTTAACTTTATTCATGAATTACAAACAATCGTGTGTTTTGCCTAAAGCTATCAAGCACCTCAATACGATAATTTTTTTCTAAACTGTCGACAACTATTTTATGATGACTTAATATAGTATCACCATCTTGTAACGCACTAAAAGTTGTTCTTTTAATATCTAATCCAGTATCAGATTTTAATTTCTTTAAATAAAAACGATAAGCTTCTTGGGCACCACCGTTACCAAGAGAGAATGGTTTTAATAGTATTTTAGTATTTGAACTTAAACGATTTAAATGAATGGGATCTTTAAGGAAATAGGTAATTCCATAGGTCTCCCATTCGCTTAATTTTTCATGAGGGTTTAAGACATAGTTGTATGCTTTTTTATATGTAAAAAAACCTATTAGAATTACCAGACTTATGGATAGTATTCCAGCAATTTTATATTTTTCAATCAATTGAAATAAAGTAATAGCGATTAGCCCACCAGCCATGGGTATTATTGGAATAATATACCAATAATGTTTTGTTCCTGCCGATAAAATCATCATTAATGATGATGCATTTATTAACCAAAACATCCACTCTTTATTTGTTCTTCTAACAATTACGGGTAATAAAAAAGTCAATGGGATAATAATAGACCATAGTTCAAATTTTTCTTTGAACATTAATTTAAAATAAAACCAATAGTTTATGTATCTGAACTCATGTGTTGATGAATTATTCATGTATCTAGGAAGTAATTCTCCATGCCATACATGATATAAATATTCTGGTTGATAAAAATAAGTACGAATAAAGTAATATGATGAGATTAGAAATAATGTAATCAATATCGAAAAATAAGTGTCTTTTTTTAAAAGAAATACTTTGATTTTCTTACAATAAGCGAGGTACATAAATGCTCCAGGAAGTAGCATAAATATGTAAATACTTTTACATAAGACTCCCAGAAACACATAAAACCCCATAAGGTATATTTCTTTTTTAGAGGGGTTAATAGAGTACTTATATAGATGATAAAGAAAGAGAAGGATGGTTAGGGTCAACAATGATTCATGATCTCCAAATCTTACACCGTGTTCTCCATAGAAGCCCCTAGAGGTTACAATTATTAAGACGGCAATAAGACCAGGCCACTTTTTTTTGGTCATTTTTAATAACAACAAAAAGACGGTTATTAGAGTGAGTATACCAAAAATTACTGATGGAAGTCTGATTGCAAGTTCATTAGTCCCTAGCATTTTTATCGCTGCTACTTGAGACCAGATTAATAGCGGTGGTTTACAGTCAAAAGTGTCAGGAACATAATTCTCTGTTCTAACTATCCAATTATGTGTTTCCTCCATCTCTATTGCATTTATTGCGTTTTGAGATTCATCCCATAATCGAATAGGAAGTGTGTCTACTTTCAACCAAAGTGGGATTGAAAGTAAAATAAAAACTACAAAAAAAAGTACACAGTTTAAAATTTTGAGTAGTGTTCCTTCTAAGTTCATATTCACTAATATCAAATATAAATATCAGTTGAACAATATGTTAAAAAAAAGCAGAATAGCTAACTAAAATTCAACTATTCCGCTCTGGTAGAGTCTTTAAGACTCTTATCGAATCTTTCTATTCCTTCATCACTTTGACATACTTGCTACCTTTGTCAGTAGCCACTTGAAGAATATACATTCCACAGTTCCACTCAGAAGTATTAAGCTTATGAATACCATTGGTGAATGTGTGATTTTCGTGATGCACTTTTTCTCCATGTAAATCCGTTACTTCTATCTGATAAGCTTCTCCCTCAGACAAACTTACCATTACAGATAATTCATTAGTCATTGGGTTTGGATATGCAGAAAAATGAATGCCTCTTCCCAATTCATCAAAGCGAACTACGCGAATGTCCGAGTATTCAAACATACCATCAAAATCTACTTGTTTGAGTCGGTAGAATATGGTGTTTTGAATTAAACTGATTGATTTATCTACGAAGGTATATTCAATCTGATGTTGACTGTTGCCATTTCCAGAAACCTGATCAATCATCTCAAAAGTTCTACCATCATAGCTACGTTCTATCTCAAAGTGACTGTTGTTAATCTCACTAGCTGTGGCCCAGTGAAGACTTGCACGATGGTCATCCATAGCACGGGCATCAAAATATGTTAAATCTACTGGTAGTGAAGCACTAATATTATAGGTTCTAATACTACCCGCATTTATTCCATTCCCGCTATTTCTATTAGCCCCTATTGCTAACTTGGTGCCATCACCTGATAATGATACAGCTTTCCCAAAGAAATCATCAGCAGCTTCACCATCAATGTCAGCCCCTAGTTGAGACCAACTACTACCTGAGTACTTATAAATTCTAGCTTGACCGGCATTTGTTCCAGTACCATCATTATAAATAGCACCTACTGCTAAAATAGTTCCATCATCTGATAGGGAAACAGCTGCCCCAAAGTAATCACCAGCAGCTTCTCCATCAATATCTGATCCTAGTTGAGACCAGCTTCCACTTGAATACTGGTAAACTCTTACATGGCCTGCATCACTTCCATTGCCATCATTACGAATAGCTCCAATAGCTACTTTAGTTCCGTCACTTGATAAGGAAACAGATTTTCCGCTCTGATCGTTTGCGGCTTCTCCATCAATATCAGATCCTAATTGAGACCAACTTCCACTTGAGTACTCATATACACGAACATGGCCAGAACTACTGCCGTTTCCATCATTGTAATATGCACCAATAGCAACTAAAGTTCCATTATTTGACAAAGAAACAGCTGTACCGGATTTATCATATGCGGCTTCTCCATCAATATCAGATCCTAATTGAGACCAACTTCCACTTGAGTACTCGTATACACGAACATGGCCAGCATTTGTCCCATTACCATCATTATTTAGAGCACTAATTGCAACGACAGAACCATCTCCTGATAATGAGACACTTTCGCCACTGTAATCATTAATGGCTTCTCCATCAATATCAGATCCTAGTTGAGACCAACTTCCACTTGAATACTCATATACACGAACATGGCCAAAATTAGACCCTCCTCCATCATTCAATCTTGCACCAATAGCAACTATAGTCCCATTATCAGAAATAGTAGTACTTAATCCACTTCGATCACCAGCTGCTTCTCCATCAATATCAGATCCTAATTGAGACCAACTTCCACTTGAGTACTCATATACACGAACATGGCCAGCATCTGTCCCATTACCATCATTGTACATTGCTCCAACTACCATGTATGTTCCGTCTTTGGAGAGTGATACACTTCCTCCAAATTCATCACCAGCCGTTTCTCCATCAATATCATTGCCTAGCTGGGTTTGGGGCAATATTTTTCGTATAAGAAAATTATGATAATCAGAAATATACAGATTATCATCAGCATCAAAAACTAATCCTGCAGGTGTATTAAATGAGGCAGACGTTCCTGTACCATTGGTACTTCCAGTACTTCCACTTCCAGCATAGGTAGAAACAACCCCTGCAGACGTAATTTTTCGGATGAGGTGATTTGTTTTATCACAAACATATATATTGCCTGATGCATCAAAATCAATATCCCTTGGATTATTAAAAGAAGCAGAGGTTCCAGTTCCATTTGCACTTCCAGCATTGCCGCTTCCGGCAAATGTAGAAACAACTCCTGCAGATGTAATTTTTCGTATTAGATGATTATCATGATCAGCAACATATACATTCCCAGATAAATCACAGTTTAAATTGTATGGGGTTCTAAAAGATGCTGAAGTCCCTGTGCCATTTGCACTTCCAGGACTGCCACTTCCAGCAAATGTAGAAACAACTCCTGCAGATGTAATCTTACGGATTAGATGATTGCCCTTATCTGTGACAAATATATTGCCATTTGGGCCTATTGCAATACCAGATGGGCCATTAAAAGAAGCTGAAGTACCGGTGCCATTTGCACTTCCAGAACTGCCGCTTCCGGCAAATGTAGAAACAACTCCTGCAGATGTAATTTTTCGGATTAGATGATTATCATGATCAGCAACATATACATTACCAGATTGGTCAATAGCTATATCATGAGGCTTGCTAAAAGAAGCTGAAGTACCGGTGCCATTTGCACTTCCAGCATTGCCGCTTCCGGCAAATGTAGAAACAACTCCAGCAGGGGTAATTTTACGGATTAGATGGTTTTCTCTATCTGCAACATATATATTCCCGCTTGCATCAACACTTAAGCCAACTGTACCTTTAAAAGAGGCAGAGGTCCCAGTTCCATTTGAACTTCCAGAGCTTCCTGTACCAACAAAGGTAGATACCACTTGGGCATGTACTTGGAATGATATTAGAATAGCTACAATTACAAAAGAATTAAAAACTAAAATATTAAAAAGAGTAGTTATTTTTTTCATAAAAACCTTAAGATTGATCAAAGCAAAGGAAATAAAAAAAGCTAACAATAAACAAAAAAGCGGAATAGTGAGCTTAAACTCAACTATTCCGCTCTGGTAGCCTCGCCAGGAATCGAACCTGGATCTAATGTTTAGGAAACATCTATTCTATCCGTTGAACTACGAAGCCTTTTATGAGATTACACTCCCTGGTTCTATATGTTCGCTTGGAGCTACAAATTGAAGTTTACCTGTTTCGTCTTCTGCCATTAAAATCATGCCGTTACTTTCTATTCCTTTTAGCTTTCGGGGAGCTAAATTGGCCAAATAGGTAACTTGTTTTCCAATGATATCTTCTGGGGCAAAATGTTCTGCAATACCACTAACTACCTCTCTCTTTTCTGTCCCTACATCAAGGGTGATATGCAAAAGCCGGTCTGCTTTTTTAACTTTCTCGGCAGCGGTAATCGTTGCAACTCGAATATCTAATTTTACAAAATCGTCGTATTGTATCATGGGCTTTAATGGTTGGCTATTTTTTTGGGGTACATCAGTTTCAATTGATGTTTTTGGAGTTAATTTTTCAATTTGCTGATTAATCACTTCATCTTCAATTTTTTCAAACAAGAGTTCGCTCTACCCTATAGTATGTCCATGAGTAATTTTGTCCTCGTATGATTTAAGGTTTAAAATTTTTTGGATTTTTTGAGAGGTGTTTGGTAAGAAAATTTTTCCGTACATACCAATCTCATTCACGATGTGAAGGCATGTTAAAATACAGTCTGCTACTTTTTGTTGATTAGCATTATCCTTAATGAGTTTCCATGGAGCTGTATCTTGCAGGTACTTGTTTCCATAGCGAGCAATCTCCATAAAAGCCTCTAAGCCTTGACGTTGGTTGAACTGGTCAAGTGCTTCTGTGATTTTGATTGAAAAATCTGGCAATGAATCTAAATTTCCATCAGGTATATTTCCATTGAAGTATTTATGGGTTAGAACGATAACCCTGTTAACGAAGTTTCCCAAAATGGCTACAAGCTCATTGTTCACTTTTGCTTGATAGTCTTTCCAAGCGAAATCTGCATCTTTAGTTTCGGGCAAAATAGAATTGATGACATAACGAAGCTCATCTGTTTTGTCCGGGAATTCCTTTAAATATTCATGGAGCCAAATCGCATGATTTCTGCTAGTTGATATTTTGTTTCCTTCTAAGTTTAAAAATTCATTGGCTGGTACATGGGTAGGCAGGTTAAATCCACCATGTGCATGCAGCATAGCAGGAAATATAATGGTATGAAATACAATGTTATCCTTACCTAGAAAGTGTGTAATTTCAGTGCCAGGTTCTTTCCACCACTTAGTCCATTGGTCTCCAGTTGCTTCTTTAGTAGCAGTGATATACCCTATTGGAGCATCAAACCACACATACATAACTTTATTTTTAGCATTCTTGATAGGTACCGGAACTCCCCAATTGAGATCTCGAGTCATGGCTCTCGGTTTTAAACCATCATTTAGCCAGCTTTTACATTGTCCATATACGTTGGGTTTCCATTTATCTTTTTGATTATCAACCCAATCATCCAAAAACGCTTTCTGAATCGAGTCAAGTGGCAGATACCAATTGGTAGTCTGCTTTAAAACAGGAGAATTTCCTGTGAGTGCCGATCGAGGATTTATTAGTTCGGTCGGGTTACTTGTTCTTCCGCATTGCTCACATTGATCACCATAGGCATTTTCGTACGAACAGTTGGGGCAAGTCCCTACAATATATCGATCTGCTAGAAACTGTTGAGCCTCTTCGTCATAAAATTGTTCTGAAGATATTTCCTCAAACACATTATTATCATTTAGGGTAGTAAAGAAATCCTGAGCAGTTTGTTGGTGCAGCTGATTAGTAGTTCTACTAAATTGATCGAAATGGATTCCAAATTGCTCAAGACTATTAGCAATAAGTGAATGATTCTCATCAACAATTTGTTGTGGTGTCTTTTTTTCCTTTTTTGCTTTGAGCATAATTGGAACACCGTGTTCGTCTGTACCACATACAAAAAGGACATCCTTTCCAATCATTTTTAGATATCGGTAGTGGATATCTGAAGGGAGAAAACACCCAGCAATATGTCCAATATGTATTGGTCCGTTAGCATAAGGGAGTGCACAAGTGATGAGATGTCTTTTTGGCATTGGAGCAAAAATAAGAGAAAGCCTGAAGTCAATGACTATGAATGCTCAATGTTTTGCATTCTTCTTGTTTTTATATTTTGTTAATATAGGATGCAATACAACAGCCAATAAAATAATGGAGGTTCCTAAGTAAAAATTGAAATTGAGAATGGTATCTTCATTGAGCAACCAAATGGCTAATAATATTCCATAGACAGGCTCCAGATTGATACTCAAATTTGAGATAAAAGCACTCAATTCTTTAAGTGAATGGATAGCTAGAGCAAAAGCTAAGCTGGTGCAGAGTAGTCCGAGTATGATCAACCAAACCCAGTCTGCTCCTATGGGCATCCATTGGGTTTGGGGCAAAAACGTATTAATGAATGGATAAGCTATTGAAATAAATAAAAATCCAGAAGTTAACTCTACGGTTGTCACTGAAAGTGTGTTTTGTCCAGCAATATATTTTTTATTTAAGGTTGAAAATAGGGCAGCTAAAAAAGCTGAGATAATACCGATGATGATAGCACTATAGTATGATTCTCCAATACCACTGAGTAAGTAAATCCCTAAAATCACAATCACCCCCAGAAGCAACTCAATCCATTCAAATTTTGATCGGGTAATGAGGGGTTCTAAAACAGAGGTAAAAAGAGAGGCTGTTGCAAGACACGCAAGGGTGACAGATGCACTCTGACCAACTTTGATGCTTCCATAAAAAGTCAACCAATGTAGTGCTACAAGAATACCAATGCCAACAAATTTTAATAAGTTCTTTTTTGTAATTAGGAGTATTCCTTTAAGTACACCAGGTATAAATATTAATCCAAGAATGCCTATCCATAACCTATTCCACACCAATGCAACCTCATTCAATGAAATTAATTTTCCAAGAATAGCAGTAAACCCAAAAAGAAAAACAGCTATATGGAGTTGAATATATGCTTTGTTTTTAGAAGATTGTTTTTCCAAGACTTAAACAATATTAATTGGTCGGGCAGTAAAAAAAAATTAACCTATAAAAAAACCCAGCTTTGAGCTGGGTTTAATAAATTCTTTTGATGGCTACCAATCATCATCGTCAATAAACGGAGTGGCTGCACATGTTGTCTTAAGCTCGTCGATGAAATTATTCATGTGATTATTACATGCGATTAAAATTCGATCATTTCCTCTCGCATTTTTCTTAGCAGATAAATAATATTCCATATAAGTTACATCATCTGGCTTTCCGTTAGTGCTTTTAGACACATGAACGAAGTTATTAAACTTATACCGATACCTTTCGTCCTTGAAACGAAGCTCCATGTCAAACTTAATAATACCAGCATCTACTTTTTGATATTCATTTAACTGAACAGCTAGCGGCATGTGAACATATGCCTTAATTGTTTGCCCTTCTTTTCCATCGGGATCTATACCTGCAGCATCAATCATGCTTTTGGCTTCACGCTTACCAAATTTGTTTTGCATCCAACCCAATGCTCTTTGATAAAGAGAGTCAGATAAAGAGTAATCATCACCACCTAGATCTAAAAATCGATCTGGGACAATTACTTCAACAACTTCCACAAATGTGATAAGTTGAGAAGAGCTGTCATAGGGCATGCTGGTAAATCGTTGATATGGTCTTGCTTTGACCTCTGGTCTAGCAGATCTAACATAATCATCACCTCCTCCAAAGCTAAAGTCACCTCCATCATCATCTGCCCAACTATCATCCATGCCTTCATCATCAGTCCATGCATCGTCAGTACTCTCGTCATCAGTGCTTTGAGATTCGTCATCATCAGAGCCCCAAGAATCGTCTTGATTACCCCAAGAGTCATCTTGATTATCCCATGACTGAGAATAAACTACAGAGTAAGAAGTTAATAACGATAGTAGAATGAATAATATTTTTTTCATAAATTTATGTATTTAGAGGTGTTGTTTTAAAATCCCATACAGAAAAGGTCAACGAAAATAATCTAATATTTATTTTTATGCAATTCGAAGATTTGAGAAAATATGTCATAATAACGTATTGAATAATCAATTTGTTTTGTCTATTTGCATTTCAACTATTCAAATAATAGACCATGAACAAATACTTTTTAATTCTTTTAGTTATAGTTTTCACTTTTTTGGGATGTTCAAAAAATCAAGACAACAGTCACTTTTTAAGCAATGATTCACATTCATATGCTAATTTTAATGATGTACGGATATCGCATTTGAATTTAGATTTGACTGTGGATTTTCAACAAAATATCTTAGACGGTAAAGTTGATATTTCTATAAAAAATTACACCAATGCAAAACAACTGACACTAGACTCAAAGGATTTAACTATTCATAAAGTATTGCTTGAAGATAGTACAGAAACCCCATTTTCATTGGGGGATCATAGCGAGACGTTTGGGCAGCCTTTAGTTGTTGATATCAAGCCAACTACAAAAAGGGTTTCTGTTTATTACACGACTAGCCCAGATGCAGAAGCATTACAATGGCTTACTCCCGAGCAAACTTTAGGTAAAAAACATCCTTTTCTGTTTAGTCAATCCCAAGCAATTCTGGCTCGTTCATGGGTACCTTGTCAAGACGGTCCAGGAGTCAAATTCACCTATGATGCTACTATAAAAACAGATTCAAACTTAATTGCTTTGATGAGTGCTGAAAATGGCACCTCAAAAAGTGATAATGGGGTATATACATTCAAAATGGACCAACCCATTTCATCATATTTACTCGCACTAACAGTAGGTGATTTAGAATTTGCAAGTACAGGAAGAAATTCTGGTGTTTATGCAGAGCCTGCCATGCTCGAAAAGTCAGTTTGGGAACTGAATACAATGCAAAGCATGATTGATAGTGCAGAGCAGTTATATGGACCTTATGCTTGGGATCGTTATGATGTTGTTATACTTCCTCCAAGTTTTCCTTTTGGTGGAATGGAAAATCCACGATTGACTTTTGCTACACCTACGATTATTGCTGGTGACAGAAGTTTAGTGGCATTAATTGCTCATGAGTTAGCACACAGTTGGAGCGGAAATTTAGTTACCAATGAGACTTGGAATGACTTTTGGCTAAATGAGGGCTTTACCGTTTATTTTGAGCAGCGAATAATGGAGAAAATCTTTGGTAAACCCTATGAAGAAATGCTCACCAAACTGGGTATGGGTGAGTTAGAAGCAACCATAGAAGAACTAATAAAAGACGGCAATTCTGATGATACACACCTATATCTAAACTTAGATGGAAGAAATCCTGATGATGGGCTCACAGACGTTGCCTATGAAAAAGGACGTTTCTTTTTACAAAAAGTAGAGTCTGTTGTGGGTAGAAAACGATTTGATTCGTTCCTTAAAAATTACTTTACAGAAAATAAGTTTAAGCCAATGAGTACGGAGCGATTTATTGCTAACCTCAATGCTCTTTTATTAACTCCAGAAGAAGAACAAGCTATTAATATTGCCGCTTGGGTGTATGGACCAGGATTACCAGATAATGCTTTGGTTCCTTATTCAGAAGAGCTAGATCGTGTGGAAGGAGTAATCGCAGAATATAATAACAATCGTATTACAGCGAAAGATATTGACATTACCGGGTATACAACTCATCATTGGCTATATTTTTTGAGAGGACTTAAGGATCTAGATTCAACCAAAATGGTGGAATTAGATCAGAATTTTAAGTTTACGCAGACAGGAAATAGCGAAATTGCATGTGATTGGTTTAAACACTGTATTGACAACCAGTACGAGATAGCATTTCCAGCGTTGAGTGATTTTTTAATCAAGGTAGGAAGAAGAAAATTTTTAACGCCATTGTATTCTCGTTTGGCAAAAACTCCTAAAAACAAAGTCTGGGCAAAAGAAGTATATCAAATAGCTAGAAAGGGCTATCATTCAGTAAGTTATAACACGATAGACGAGGTTCTAAAGTAAGTAGAGTCTAATTTGTTGAGGAGTTCAAATTTGTTTGGGTAATTGAAAATGCAAATTAACTTTGCAACCGCTTAATACAAGCAGGGCCTATAGCTCAGTTGGTTAGAGCACCTGACTCATAATCAGGTGGTCCCTGTCCTAAGATGTTCATTGTCAGACAATTGTAGACACAATAAATAATTAACTGTCTCACAACTGTCAAATGAAATTAAGCTATCCTAAGGTTCACACCGACTCCAATCAAAAAGTATTCGTATCATTTTTTATCCAAGATAAGAGGTTCAGGCTCTACAATGGTAAACGCATCAATACAGAAACCAATCCCAATTCATTTCCTGCAAATCAGAGAAAGGAAATGGGTAATCTTCTTGCTGCCGAAATATTTAATTACCTAAACAGGGGAGGGACACTAAGCTCTTACAGGTCTGAAAAATTAGTGGTTGGAAGTAGGACTGATAAAGAGTATCTTAAAATGGCATTAAATACTAAACTTAATGGTCCTTACTCTGATAAATACAAGAAGCTGCTTAAAACAATTTATAATACTATTACCAAGATTATGAATGGAGACAAATTAACTCTTGAGCATATTAAAACGTACTTAAGTAAATATTCAAAGGGAGTGTCTTTTAATACCATTAGAAGGCATTTAAATGTCCTTATAAACGAAGCTGTAAGTCAAGGTATGGAGAGTAATCCCGACCTGATTGTTAAGAGTAGAAAAGCCAAAGCTGTTCTTCACAAACCATTTGAAGATGTAAGACTAATCCTTGATGATATTAAAGAGTTTAACAAGAATTTATACCTATGCTGCCTAATGACATATGGCTGTCTTCTCAGACCTCACAGAGAGATACGAGAGCTCACTTGGGGCGACTTTACAGATGACTTAAGCTACATAAATCTGTCAGGTAGTAGAAACAAGTCAGGAAGGAACAGAATCGTTCCTGTGCCCTCTTATATTAAAGAGGAACTATCATCAGGGGAAACCAATCATAATATATTCTCAGGGAAGAACGAGCCTCACAATGGTGACTATTTTAAGACCCTTTGGAGCAGGTACAAGAAACAATCAGATTTAATTGAAGAAGGACAAACATTATACTCCTTTAGACACTCAGGAGCGATTGATATATTCAAGCGTACAGGCTCTCTAAGCAAGCTACAAAAGGCAATGGGACACTCATCCCTCAACGTTAGCTTAACCTACCTCAGAGGACTTGAGATAGCTGAGCTTACTGAAGAGGATATGCCGGTGGTTTAGTCTAGTATTTACCAAACATAACTTAAATATATTTTAAAAGAGAAATCACCAACAGATAGGTTTCTCGTAGAGGGGAATCCATTTGTGTTAAAATATGGAGTAAAAATAATACCACCCATATAGTCATCAGCATCAATTGTGTCAAAATCATATAATCTAATTATATAACTATCTTGAGGGGAAGTTATATCAAATGGTAATCCAACAGTAAATGAATATAAGCTACTTGGACTAGCATCTTCGAAATACCTAGAACTTGTCCAAAGAACATTGCTTCCTTTTAAAATAACAGGGTATATATCAGCACCGCTTAATAAATCCCAACCTGCACCATTTTCATCAGTTGCAGGGAAATCTGTTACTTCTATTTTGGTTATTCTTATTTTAGTTGGGGTCACTTGTTGACTACAATCAGGCCCTGTATACCCTTCAGGGCATAAACACTCACCATTTACGCAATAACCTCCATTATAACAAACGATTGACTCGCAGGGGTCATTATTTTGAGATGGACTCGATGTGTCTTTATCACAACCATTAAAAACTATTAAGCTTGAGCCCAAAAAAAATAGGAATAAAACATTTTTCATACTACAATTATAATTATTAATTCAAAAACTTTAAGTTTAACCTACCTCAGAGGACTTGAGATAGCAGATTTAACTGAAGAAGATATGCCGGTGGTCTAGTTATTCTTTTCATAATTATCATATAGATATAAAGGTAGAGCTAGTGAAAAGCCAACCATAAATAAGGAAATCAGATATTTTATGAACTGTTTTTTACTAATTGCTTTTACTTTTAATCTGTAAATAAGAAAAATAAAAAAAGATGATGCTGCAATAGTTAAATCAGCTGTTAAGATACTCATTGCATAATTCTGTTGAATTTGTTCAAAAAATAGTGATGTAGACCATTCCCAATTATTTGTTTCAATAAATTTAAAGATGTAATAATAAGGGTAAGCTGTTCCTAAAATGCACAATATGGCAAATACTTTTTTCATAATAAATTAGTTTACTCAAATGTAATCAATGTTAGTTTAACTTACTTAAGAGGGCTTGAGGTGGCTGAGCTGATGGAGGAGGATATGCCGGTGGTTTAGATGATGTAAAACAATACCATAAAGTAATGTAATACTGAACCTGTTAATACAAATAGATGCCATATTGGATGGAAATACTTTATCTTATCCAAAGCATAGAATATAACCCCAAAAGTGTAAGAAGCTCCCTCTAAAATTAATAGCAGTTTACCGTTGAAATCAATCAGACCAAATAAAGTATTAATATCAAAAATTATAAGCCAACCCATTGCTAAGTATAGTAAAAGAGATATAAATTCATACTTGCCTGTAAAAAACAACTTCTTTAATGTTCCTACTATTGATAAAGTTAGCACAGCCACAAATATGTTAATACCTGAATACTCATATAAAGTGATTAAACAAACAGGTGCATATGAACCCAAAATTAGATAATATATACTTATGTGGTCTAGTACCTGAAACCTCTTTTTAAGCTTGGGATTCACAACAAAATGATATGTTGATGAGGATAAATACACAAGCAACAAACCAAAAGAGAATAATATGACTGAGAATGTGCTAAGAAATGTGATGCTATTGTCAAAATAAAATAAAAAAGGGATTCCTATTATAGACATTATAACACCTAAGAAATGCGTTAATACATTCCAAAACTCATCATTTTTATAATCTCTTATATTAATAACTTGCACGCCATAAATCTACAATAATTATACTTAATAGGACTAGAGATAGCTGAGCTGACTGAAGAAGATATGCCGGTGGTTTAGATATTACAGCCGGCAAGCTCATACAAAGTTTATACATCCCCCCACCCGTTAATTATTATTTTACATAAAAAAATTATTTATTTGTGGAATGAGAGTATTACTACCTATTTGCTTATTTATTTCTTTTCTCACAACAATTAATCTAAATGCACAGGATATTCAAGATAAACCTGACAAAATTAGATATTCAACAGGCTTCTTTACTACAAACTTCGAAATTGGAGATAAAGATGTTTCTGCAACAGAAGTTGCAACTCATATGGAAAAATATAGTCCTAAAGCATATTATGATTTTAAAAGAGGAAGTGAATTAGCAAAACAGTCTAATACTTGGTCATATATCGGATTGGGTGGTCTTTTAGTTGGTCTTTTATCAAGTAACATAGATAATGCTCTATTAGGTTATTCGGTTGGTACTGTAGGATTTACTGTTAGTACAATTAAGGGTTTTAAGTCTCAAGCGAAACAAAAATCGGGTATTGACAAATACAACCAAAAGTTCGGATACAGATAAATCGTTAATTAACTTTCCATCTTCTCCCTGTGTCTCTTAAGATACTTTGTCATTCCAATAGAGACGTTAATTCTTATATCATTTGGTATACCAAGTTTACTTAATTCTTCTTCGCTAATAGCATTTGAAGTAATAAGCTCCCCTTCATCTGAAAAAGAAATCAAATGCTTATCAAATAGAGCATCCACATCAGGTGAGAGTAAGATTCCATTATCTACATCCAACCTTTCATCATCGGTACATTCTGACCAAGGAACTATGTGTGATGAGATAAGAATCTTCAATACGTCCGAACCTGTTACAGGACATCTATTTTCCCACCTATCTTTAACTAATTGACGAAAATACCCTTGACCAACTCTTGAAGTGACTAAACCTGTTCTTTCAGTTTTATTTGGCTTGGTATATCTCTTTTGTCTTTCTTTAGATACAACACCCGATTTTGATATATTTAATTCTTTATATCTAACTAGGCTGTTTGGTTTCCAAGAATATATATCTATTAAATTTTTGTTTTCAGTGTCATCTTCAAAATCTAAGTTCTGAAATATAATATGAATGGGTTTAGAGGTACCTTCTACATATTCAATGAATTTTAGTTTACCACAATAAATAAACGGTTGAGTTTTACCTTTAATTTTTGGGTTAACCCTTGCAAACAAAAAGGGTGTTCTAGTACCATTGATTATTTCCTGAATCTTTGGTGTTTTCAGATGTTGTGTTGTCTGAGAATCCCAATGAAAGTAATCACCCTCGTAAAAATCATCAAAATGAAACCTATCCTCTTTCCCCCTTTTTTCTAAATCAACAAAAAAGAAAGATTGTGTAGCGTTTAAATTATAAATACCCTCACGGATTATTTTAATATTTGGATTCTCGAAAATTTCTGAAAGGTCTACTTTGGAGTATGACCCACCAATAGTTAGCTTATCAAACGACATAAGTACCAAAAATAATGATTAGTAAACAGGTAAATCCTAGTACTTCTGTTACTTTTTTTTACAAATCACCCCAATTATGACGATTTCCGTCATAATAATGACGATTTTGTGACGACTTTTTTGAGTGATAGCAGGCATCCTGACGGTTTGACGATTTTTTGGGTCAAAAACGAACAAAAAAAATTACAATAAACTTCAAAAAAACTTACTTCCATTTTTCCAAAAAAAACCGTCATAACACATTAACTATCAGCACATTATGACATAATTCATTTATCAACATTGCA
>Ga0228609_1000085_pt1 | contig 48983 bp, 37 predicted proteins | sample 10DmetaG_FD_190068 | JGI IMG/M metagenome (GOLD analysis project Ga0228609, IMG submission 190068) | Seawater microbial communities from Monterey Bay, California, United States - 10D | ecosystem: Environmental > Aquatic > Marine > Coastal | place: USA: California | collected 2016-11-10 | reverse complement strand
AGACAAAACTACTGGAGAAAAACGAGAACTGCATAACGATTTAGCTTTAGATGTTTTGGATTTTGAAGTTCAAGATGATTATATTACAACTTATGAGAAACTGTTAAATACCTTTAATAAACTTATTCATACACCTTATTTTAAATCGAATGTACTTTTTATAACCAAGACGTTGAATAAAGACTATTCAGCTTTAGATTCTTTTGTTATTTATATCTGTACCAAAGGAAATGTTGAAGTTGCGGTTGCTGATGAAAAATATTCAATTACTCAAGGTGAAACAATTTTAATTCCTGCATGTATTAATAAAGTTACTTTAATACCAAATAAAGACTCTGAATTATTAGAAGTTTTTTACTAAATTAAAGTTCATAACGATGATTAAAAAAATAAAAAATCAGCATTAATCAATTTCTAAACATTAATTATTATCTATTGCCTCTTATTCGGTTGTAATCAATCAAGTAATTAATTCTAATTGAAAATTGATGCTGAGTAGGTTGGCCAAAAAGATTGCTCAAGCTTGCATAGTAATCCAAATCAGTAGCGTTATCATTTGTAAATAACTGGTTACGATACAAAAACACCATGTTACTTCCAGGTGCAAACCACCACTCAAAATTAATATCAAGATTCCAAATATTGAAGTTTTTATCAGGTTCAAAATCCAACAAGGAAAAGTCTGTTTGGGTTCGGTTTCCATTCTGAGTTAGTTCAAACAAAATTTGATCGTATTTAGCTCGACTCCAATAATTTCTCAATTTTAGGTTTATCCATTTTTTACTGTCAAAAAAATATTTCATCTCAATGTTGTTTTCAATAGAACGGACATTTCTTCTTCCAAAATAGATATCATTGTTTGAAGAGTTTAGGTACCCTAGATCGTCTTTTATATGAAGATGGTTAGACTTTAGCGTAAGTGAAAATTGTTCTGAAAAACGGTATAGCGTAGAAACGTTAATTCGGTTTTGAGATCTGTTTTCATCAAAATTTTCATTTAAATAAGTAAAGTTATTCAATTGAACTTTATAGGAAAAATCTTTGTTTTTGTTTGACTGCATACCAAGTTTTACTTGAAAATTTTCAGGTTCAATAACAAAACGGTTGTAGACCCTCGGCTCATCATAATTTTTAGTAATAGAGGTGTAGGCAAAATCAGCTTCAAAAATCATTAAACTTTGTGTTGAGAAATCGTTTCCGAATCGAACGCCCCATTTTTTTGAATCAAAAGAATGAAAGGTGCGTGTATTTTGCAACCTCAGGTAATTGCTGTATTTCTGAAGAAATCCATATTCATTGAGGAGTTGATACCCAATTCTTGCAGCATAACTTTGATGGTCCGTAAAATTAAAATATCCTAATTCATTTTGGCTGTAATGTTTATCAACACCCCACCAACTCATATTGTATCTAAATTTTCCTTTTAATTCACTAAGACTTATACCTGACCTAAATCCGTTATTGCTACTTTTTTCAGGCACCTTACTGCCAAAAGCTTTGAGTTTTATATTAAAATCTCTATTGCTATCAAATATGTCTGCTACAAAGGAAACATTGTTACCATACAACCCATTTCCACTAGTTTTATTTGTGTTAAGTATACTTACGGATGAGTAATCATTTAACAATTGCTGGGACAATGAAAGTACGTTGTAGTTTACAACAGGTTGAATAGTTTTATTTCTTCTTTCTCCAGAAGAGGTGTTTTGGATGTATGCATCTACTTTATCTGTAATGACGTTTAGAAAACCAATACTTAATTTTTGGTCCGTTGTTCCACTAATTTTAACTGCATTTAAGAGTTGTGGGGTACCGTCAAAATCATACACCTGCTCATCAATTTCAAGTAGGTCATCATCCATTGAAACACTTTGTCCAATCCTACGGCTATAAAAAAAAGATCCGCCACCCATATCCCCGTCTGCAATTTTAAACATGGTAGCCCCTTCAGTAAAAAAGGCTCTGTTTTCAGAGAACTGTTGCTCAAAAGGGCCTAAATTAAGTCTTACATCATCAAAGGCTACCTGGCCAAAATCTGGAATAAGAGATGCATCAAGAGTAAAACTGCTACTCAGTCCATACTTTAAATCCATACCTGCCGAGTATGAAAATGCCGATCTTACTCCTTTTTGAGTATTTATAGATGACTGGAGATAAGGATAAAAAAATAGCCTCACTGGAGGATTGATATTTTCAATTCCTGTAAGGATACCGTTATACTCGTGATACTTTAATTCGTTTGCATTTACAGGGCTCCACACATAGGTCTCATTTAACTCCTGCACCTTTCTGCCGAAGTTGACACCCCAAAGCTGCACATCTTTTTCAGGAAAACGAAGTGCACTGTAAGGAATCTCCATCTCTAAACTCCATCCATCTGAGCTGTGATTTACCTTGGCGTCAAAAACAGTATCGTACAAAAAATCATCAGATTGTATGGGTCCTGAAGAATACACATCACCTAAAGTCCCTGAGCTTGTAACCTGAAATCCAAAAAAGTTTAAATCATCATTATAAGTGTTTAGGGTTACAAAAAAAGTCTCAGCGTTTACATCCCAAATATCGTCTCGTTGACTAAATTGTGAGGGAATGTTACCGGAATTTGGATGGTTGAGTTTGGCTCCAATGTAAACCGCATTATGATCGTAGCCTACGTATACGGTAGTCTTAAATTTTTCTGGAATTTTTTTTCCATAGCGAGTTTCAGGCCAAATAATTGTGAAGTCAGTTGCAGGGTCTATATCGTGCCAAATTTCTTCTGAGAGTATTCCGTCAATCACAGGAGCTTTTTCTATCCGTTGCACTTTCAAACTCTTACGTTCTTGTGCTACAAGGATAACTTGGAAAAGTGAAAAAACACAAATAATCACAAACCTCATATTAAGCAAAATTTTTAAATGATTTAAAGTTAATTGAGGTTGTATGTTCTTACAATCGCACAATTTTAACAACTCAAAAATAATCTTGATTTTTAGAACTGGCAAAAGTATTTTATTATTATTGACTTTTAAACTTTTTCAACCTATTTTCAAAAAAAAGTATGAGCTTAATATCATGAATTTAGCTTAATAATTAAGTTATGATTTCATAAATACTTTCATTTCTTTATATAAAACTTCTCTGACAACAAAACGAGACATTCTGTCCATCGCATTTTGCATAAATATTATAAGTATTTTTTTGTCATTAATGGTTTCTTACTTTCTAATAATGTTTCCAAGTACCTAATAAGTATAGTTAGAATTGTTTTTTTTGACGTCTATTAGACATTCTTTACACACAAACACTCATTCTTTAAGGTTTTTATATTGTACTTGGTACATCATAGAAAAATCTACTTACAAATGGCACAGTTTTTAATTCGTTGTATCATACGTTACTTAGGTTCCCAGTAACCTAACTTTTATAATACAATTATAACCACTTTCCAGATCTCTTTTATCCCTCCCGAGCAACCTTTGGAGCAACTCTAAAAATCAAAAAAAACGCTCAAGCAAGCTTGGCGAATATAAAGGATTAGCTGCGCTGACCCTTAAAGCTCCGCTTTGAAAATAGTTCAAATAAAAAAACGCTCAAGCAAGCTTGAAAAACATAAAGGATTAGCTGCGCTGATCCCACAAAGCTCCCCTTTGAAAATAGTTCAAATAAAAAAACGCTCAAGCAAGCTTGAAAAACATAAAGGATTAGCTGCGCTGATCCCACAAAGCTCCCCTTTGAAAATAGTTCAAATAAAAAAACGCTCAAGCAAGCTTGAAAAACATAAAGGATTAGCTGCGCTGATCCCTTAAAGCTCCGCTTTGAAAATAGTTCAAATAAAAAAACGCTCAAGCAAGCTTGAAAAACATAAAGGATTAGCTACGCTGATCCCTTAAAGCTCCGCTTTGAAAATAGTTCAAATAAAAAAACGCTCAAGCAAGCTTGGAGAATATAAAGGATTAGCTGCGCTGATCCCTTAAAGCTCCGCTTTGAAAATAGTTCAAATAAAAAAACGCTCAAGCAAGCTTGGAGAATATAAAGGATTAGCTGCGCTGATCCCTTAAAGCTCCGCTTTGAAAATAGTACAAATAAAAAAACGCTCAAGCAAGCTTGGCGTTTTTTTATTTGAACTATTTATTCGTGACCGCGAAGGGATTCGAACCCCCAACCCTCAGAGCCGAAATCTGATATTCTATCCAGTTGAACTACGCAGCCTCATTTAATTCCTGCGAAATTAAGGAATCAATTTTAATTAAATCAAATTCTTTTTTACAAATGTAGAAATGGTTTTCCCGTCTGCTTGTCCTGCCAATTGTTTAGAAACAATTCCCATCACTTTACCCATATCTTTCATTCCAGCTGCACCAATCTTGGCAATTGTTTCCAACACAACTTTTTCAATGTCCTCTTCAGACAATGCTTCCGGCAAAAATTGTTCTAAAATCGCCACTTCAGCTAATTCTGGTGCTGCTAAATCTTCTCTTCCTTGCTCAATGAAAATAGCAGCGCTATCCTTTCGTTGTTTTACCTGCTTTTGAATGATTTTAACTTCTTGTTCAGCTGTTATTTCTTCTTGAGAACCCGTAGCTGTTTTTGCTAATAAAAAAGCAGATTTAACAGCTCTTAAGGCTTGTAAAGCAACCGTGTCTTTTGCTTTCATTGCAACTTTCATTTGATCCATTACTTGTTTCTGTATGCTCATCTTTTCTTCTTTTAAATTCTTTATTTCTTTGTCTTTTTTAAGTACAAGATATTTTTATTATAATCTATGATTGCCTTCCCTTTTTCTAAAATATCTGCCCCAATAATACCATGAACTTCTTTTGCATCGTGTTTTACTAAGGCTGCATTGACATGAGATAAGTCAAACAATACCAAATGGCATTTACTCGTTTTCCAATGACCAATTTTCAATCTATTGTTTTCAGATTTTTGTGTTTCCATGTCTGTCGCTCCTGCACCAGCAGCTTTGGTTTCACTTTCTTCAGCATCTAAATTAAAATAGTCGATTTTATCTAACCCTACACACGAATTGGACGCTCCTGTATCTAAAATAAATTTTCCTTTTACTCCATTAATTTTTGCTTTCAACTCTAAATGATTGGTGGCAATTTTGGTTAATTTTATTTTGATGTATTTGTGCTGCTTTAAAATTTCCCCTATCTGATTCATGAATTTCAAAAATACAATTTAAAAAATACTAACGTTCTAAAATTTCTTTCAATTTATCTTTATAAACAGGAAAATCTCTCAAATTATGATGTGTTCCTGTATTTATTTCAATATATTGATTTTGAATGGAGGTATTGCGCTTCAGTAAGTCTTTAGATTGCCTAAAAGAAGTTGTTTTGTCTTCGTTTCCATGAAATAATGTAATCGGAGCCTTTACTTTCGTGATGTCTTTGTCTGTTCTAAATGCATACTTCAATAAAAAAGTTGGTACAACTCTCGAATAGAACTGAACTGCTTGTTTTAAGTTGTAAAAAGGGGCTTCTAAAACCAATTCTTTCGGAGTATTCTGAGAGGCGATTCTTGTCGCAAAAGTTGCCCCAAGTGAATACCCATACACCACAATGTGTTCCTCTTTGAATTGCTTTTTTACATAATCATAGACAGACAATCCATCCCTATACATTTCTTCTTCGTTAAAATTTCCGGTACTTTTTCCGTAGCTTCTGTAATCAAAAACCAATACATCATAATTGTATTCTAAAAGATACGCTACCCGATGCCCCCATTTTAATAAATTCCCGTAATTTCCATGGCAAAATAACACAACTCCTTTGGGTTGTATCTGCTTAAAATGAAGAGCATTAATTTGATTGTTTTTTGACGTTTTTATAAAAACTTCTTCAAATTTATTTTCGAATCTGTAGGGTTTATTTTTATGTAATTTTTTTCCATTGATGAAAATAAATTTTTCTTGAAAAAAATACAACCCTAGACCACTTGATAAAAGAAGACTAAAAAAAAGAAGAAGATAAAAAATCAAATCCATGAGTCTAAAGTTGTGATACGAATCTACAAAATTTAAGGAACTAAAAAACCGACACAGCTTGTGTCGGTTTTATAATTATATACTATTGGAAGCTTATCCTCCAAAATCATCAAAACGAATATTTTCGTCTGGAATTCCAAAATCTTCACCCATTTTCTGAACCGCATTATTCATTAACGGTGGTCCACAGAAATACAATTCTAGATCTTCTGGAGATTCATGATGGTTGAGGTAGTTTTCTATCACACTATTGTGTATAAATCCAACAAACCCATCACCTTCTGTATCGTTGATATCTTTTTTAACTTTCCAATTATCAGTCTCTAAAGGATCCGATAATGCAATGTAGAATTTGAAGTTTGGAAAATCTTTTTCCAACGCTCTAAAATGCTCAATATAAAATAATTCTGCTTTAGAACGACCTCCATACCAATAAGTTACTTTTCTACCAGTTTTTAGAGTTCTGAATAAGTGATATAAATGAGAACGCATTGGCGCCATTCCTGCTCCACCACCTACATATAGCATCTCTGCTTCAGATTCATTAATGAAGAATTCACCGTAAGGCCCCGAAATAACACATTTATCACCTTTCTTTAAATTGAAAATATAAGAAGAGGCAACTCCTGGATTTACATCCATCCATCCGCCTTTTGCTCTATCGAAAGGAGGTGTTGCAATTCGTACATTTAACATGATCTCTCTTCCCTCTGCTGGGTAGGAAGCCATTGAATAGGCTCTTTCCACAACTTCACTATTTTTCATTACCAGGGGTCTCAATTTAAACTTGTCCCACTCTGCTTTAAATTTATCTGGAGTATCGTGCTCTTCTGGGTGCGCAGTAATATCCATGTCTGCAAACTTAACTTCACAAGGAGGAATTTCAATTTGAATATATCCACCAGCTTTATAGCCCATATCTTCCGGAATTTCCACCACGAATTCCTTGATAAAAGAGGCTACGTTGTAATTTCTTACCACGGTTGCATCCCATTTTTTTATCCCAAATACTTCTTCTGGAATGGTGATATTCATGTCTTGTTTTACTTTTACCTGACATGCCAAACGAATTCCCGACTTTAACTCTTTTTTGGTAAAGTGAGGGGTTTCTGTTGGTAACGCTTCTCCTCCACCATCTATAACGTGACATTCGCATTGCACACACGAACCTCCACCACCACAAGCTGAAGGTAAAAATATTTTTTGATCACCCAAAGTGGTTAAAAGTGTGCTCCCAGAACCTACTTCAATTTTCTTTTCTCCGTTAATTGTAATGGTTACTGGACCCGATGGAGATAATTTTTGTTTTACAAATAATAATAAGGTGACTAATAACAATACAATAGCTAAAAAAGCTGCTACTGTTGCTAAGATAGTTCCTGTAGTACCTGCTGCTAATATCATATTACTGTTTGTTTGTATTTGTGTTATCGGCTATAATTTCTTTAGCGTCTTCTTTTTCTACTTTTTTATTTTCAATCGTAGCTTCCACTTTTGGAGTTTCTTTTTGCTCTTCGTCTCCTCCTGTTAGCATTCCACCAAAACTCATAAAACCAATTGCCATCAAACCGGTAATGATAAAAGTAATTCCTAAGCCTCTTAAGGCAGGTGGTACACTTGAATATCTAATTTTCTCACGAATGGCTGCAATGGCTAAAATGGCTAAAAACCATCCAATCCCAGACCCAATACCATAAGTAAGTGCCAATCCTAAAGAAGGAATTTCACGAGATTGCATGAATAAGCTTCCTCCTAAAATGGCACAGTTTACTGCAATTAAGGGTAAGAAAATACCCAATGAATTGTATAGTGAAGGTGAAAATTTTTCAACAATAATTTCTACCAATTGTACCATGGTGGCAATCGTTGCAATGAACATGATAAAAGATAAGAAACTTAAATCGTATGCAGCATATTCTTCACCCAACCAGCTCAATGCACCTTCTTGTAAAATATATTGATCTAGCAACCAGTTTAGCGGGACCGTAACTGCTAGTACAAAAATTACAGCAGCTCCTAAACCAACGGCAGTAGCTACTTTTTTAGAAACAGCTAGGTATGAACACATCCCCAAAAAGGTGGCAAATACCATGTTGTCTATAAATATCGATTTGAAAAATAATTCTATATGTTCCATGTGCTATATTTTAAAAACGCTTCGCGTTTAATTTTCTTCTATTAATGCGGTATTTCTACTACGTTGAATCCAAATAATGATCCCTACTACGATTAATGCCATTGGTGACAATAACATAAAACCATTATTTTCATACCCTAAGGCATACAATCCTGTTTTTTCAATGGGATCTCCTAAAACTTTAAATCCTAGTAAAGTACCAGAGCCTAATAACTCTCTAAAAAAACCAACGGCTATTAAAATGACACCATATCCTATAGAATTTCCAACGCCATCTAGAAAAGATCTCCAGGGTCCGTTTCCTAAAGCAAACGCTTCAAAACGCCCCATAATGATACAGTTGGTAATGATCAACCCTACAAAAACAGAAAGTGTTTTACTCAGTTCATAGGCAAATGCTTTTAAAACCAAATCCACAATAATTACCAGGGTTGCCACCACGATTAGCTGCACAATAATTCTAATTTTTGAGGGAATGATATTTCTCATCAATGAGATCACTACATTTCCTAATCCAAGTACAAACAATACTGATATTGCCATTACAATAGACGCTTTTAATTCTGCTGTAATTGCCAATGCAGAACAAATACCTAATACTTGAATTGTAATTGGGTTGTTATCCGCTAATGGATCTGTAATTAGTGCTGCGTCTTTTTTTGATAAAAGTCCCATAAATTATTTTTTTAATGATTTAAAATAAGGTACGTATAATTTTAAATCAGATTTGATCATTGCAGAAACGCCATCGCCGGTAATGGTTGCACCCGCAATTGCATCTACTTCATAATCTGTTTTCTCTTCGTTCTTTGGATCGTTATTTCCTTTGGCTACTGTAATTCCTTTAAAAACTCCAGTATCAGACATTAAATGTTCACCAATAAAATCATCCATAAAATAACGTTGTTTGATGTTGGCTCCTAACCCTGGTGTTTCTCCTTTATGATCAAAATAAGCGCCTTGTACAACCATATTTTCATCCATGGAAACATATCCCCAAATGGCATCCCACAAACCTTTTCCTCGAATAGGTGCTACATAAAATGTTGCTCCATCTTTTTCCCCAACAAATAAGGGTAACTTTCTAACTTTCCCATTTTTCGCATTTGCTTGCTGCTTTTTGACATCAATTAAATATGCATCTTGACTTTCAGATATTATATCTCCTTCTATAACCAATTGTTTTTTGATGTATTTCTGAAATTCATCACCAGCCACTGATGTAGAAACAAAATTAGCGCTAGACTCATCATTTTCATTGACACCCATCGCGTACAAAATATTTTGCTGCTTTTCTATTCGTTCATTTTCTTTGATCGAAGGCTTTAAAGACGATGCTAAAAAAGCCAATAAAGAACCAACCACCAACACCATAATTACGGCGAAAATCATTGTATAACCATTACTATCTGTTCTCTTACTCATAATTAGGCAGTTTTAACGTTGGTACGATTTAATCTTTTCTTTATATTTCCTTGCACCACATAGTGGTCTATTGTTGGAGCGAATACATTCATTAGTAAAATTGCTAAGAAAACGCCTTCTGGATATGCTGGATTGAATACACGAATCATAATGGAGATAAAACCAATTAAGAAACCGTAGATCCATTTTCCTTTGTTAGTTTGTGAACCTGTAACAGGGTCGGTAGCCATAAATACGGCACCAAAAGCCAAACCACCAATCATTAAATGTTCGTACCAAACAGTGTTCATTAACCCATAAAACTTACTAGATTCTGTAATGATCTCTGCAGCGACTATTTGATTGAAAATCATACCCATTACTGCTGCACCTATAAAAGTTGAAAGGATGATTCTCCAGCTTCCAATTTTTGTAAAAACTAAGATAGCAGCTCCTAATAAGATTAGTAAGGTTGACGTTTCTCCTACTGAACCTGGAATAAAACCTGCAAATTTGTCCCAATTAGAATAGATTACTTCTTGGTTTTGCGCATAACTTCCTAAAATTGTTTCTCCAGAAATCGCATCTGCAGTTCCTGTTCTATTGACAGCGTCATATACCCACACTTTGTCTCCAGACATCCAAGTTGGATAAGCAAAGAATAAAAAGGCTCTGATGGTTAGAGCAGGGTTTAGGATATTCATTCCTGTTCCTCCAAAAACTTCTTTACCAATGACCACTCCAAAAATTACTGCAACGGCTAACATCCATAGCGGTGTATCAATAGGCACAATTAACTGCACTAACATTCCTGTTACTAAATATCCTTCTTCTACTTCGTGTCCTTTGATCACTGCGAAAATAAATTCAACAATAAGACCTGCTCCATAAGAAACAATCACCAATGGCAATACTTTTATAATTCCAATCCAGAAATTGTCAAACGTAAAAAAGTTTGCAAGTACATTGGCTCTCAGTGAACCATCTATTGCTGCATAATGTTGATATCCTGCATTGAACATTCCAAACAACAAACAAGGAACTAACGCCATGATGACAATATTCATGGTACGCTTTAAATCGTCTGCTGCTTTGATGTGAGTTCCTCCGTGAGTTACTTCGTTTGGCAAATACAAAAAGGTATGGATTGCATTGAATGCAGGGGCCATTTTTGTTCCTTTGTATTTCTCTTTTAAATTATGTAAATTTTGTTTTAAGCTCATAACCTTATCCTAATTCTTCTCTCATTAAATCTAAACCTTCACGAATTATCTGCTGGTGAGGTTGTTTAGATACACAAATAAATTCTGTTAGTGCAAAATCTTCTGGCGCTACTTCGTACCCTCCCAAAGCTTCCATTTCATCTAAATCTTTGATCATAAATGCTTTTAACAATTGCATTGGATAAATGTCTAGAGGAAATACGTTTTCGTAAGAACCAGTAACTACAAAAGCTCTGTGTTCTCCGTTTGTATTTGTATTTAAATCGTACTTTTTATTTGGAGTTAACCAAGAAAAAGTGAGTGCTCTTGAAGTAGATATTTTATTAAAAACAGGTTTGTTCCACCCAAAAAACTCATAGTCATCTCCTTCAGGAATGGCCGTAATTTGATTGTCATAATACCCTAAAAAACCCTCTTCTTTTATTTCCTTTCCAGAAAGTACATTTCCACTGATTATTCTTGTATTATCGTTTTCTAAATTACTTGTAGTTACATCGGCAACTGCTGCTCCTGCAATTGCAGTTACATAGTGTGGTTTGTTAAATTTAGATCCTGTTAACGCAACAGTTCTTGTGATGTTTAACTTCCCTGTAAGTAGCAATTCTCCGACAACAACTAAATCTTGTGGAGAAACTACCCAAACAACTTCTCCTTTGTTGATAGGATCTATGTGTGCAATTTGTGTACCAACGTTTCCAATAGGATGTGGTCCAGAGATTTTATGTAATTCGATTCCTTTTAAATTATTAAAAGGTGAGTTTGTATTTTTCCCAACAGAAACGTGTAATTTCCCTTCAGTTAACTTACCAACAGCAGTAAGTGCTGCTTGCAATTCAGCTTCTTTTCCTGCCAGAGTATACTCTAAATCGGCAGCTAAAGGTGCACTTGCATAGGCCGAAACAAAAATAGCTTTTGGTGCTTGATTTGGATTTGCAACAACGTCATAAGGGCGCTGTTTTACAAATGGCCAACAACCAGAAGCAAACAAATGATTCTTTACTTCTTCTGCAGACATTTTTGCGATGTCTTTAATGCCGAAGTCTTTGTATTCTTGGGTTGTATCTGCAGCAATTTTCATTGCTAATACCTTTCTTCTTGCTCCACGAACAACCTCTACAACTTTACCAGAAACAGGACTTGGAAATAAAATGCACTCGTCACTTTTAGAATAAAAAAGTGTGTCTCCTGCTTTTACCTCTGTTCCTTCTTTGGCAACAAGTTTGGGCGTAATTCCGTGAAAATCTTCTGGCTTAATGGCATAAAAACTACTTAAAGAGATCCCTTTCGTTGTTTTTTCTGCGCCGCCAACAAGCTTAATATCTAAGCCTTTTTTAATACGAATGTCTTTTGACATGGTAAATTGGAATTGTTAGGTTATCTAAAAAAATCACGCAAATTTACGGATTTTGTCAATTATGACAGACATAATTCAACTCTTATATTAGGTTAATATTACTATTTATAATTATTCTAAATAATGTATTTTTAAACAACCTAAATTCCTTATTTTATTTGTGATAAAAAAACATGCTTCTTTGATATAAAGAAAAAAAATAAGTCTTTTTATCAACTTCTGTTTAGAATAAAAATTTACTACTTTTACAGTGTATAATCTAAAAAAAAATGCAGCTAAGATTACTCTTTTTATTTTTATTTCTTTCCAGCAATTTTGTTTCACAAAACATAAAAACCATTCAACTTCGGCCATTGCTAGAGAATAATTTTTCTTCAATTGTTCCTTTAGGTACCGTTTTAGAATTGTCTTTTGATGATTTAGATGCAGATAGCAAGGACTATCAATATAAAATTGAACACATGACGCATGACTGGGAATCAAGCGGTTTGTCTTCTGGCCAATTTATAGATGGGTTTGACCAAAACACGATTATAAATGTGTCAAATTCATTTAATACATTTCAAAATTACACTCATTATTCAGTAAAAATTCCGAATAGTAATACCCGAATTACCAAAAGCGGAAATTACCTTTTATCAATTTTGAATAATTATGACGATGTAATTTTTACAAGACGATTTGTTTTGTATGAAAGTTCAGCAACAATTGGTGTTGCTGTCGAGAGAAGTAGAAACACCAAAACATTAAACACACAACAAACTGTTCAGTTTTCTGTAAATCATCCTAGAATTATAATTAACAATCCCGGTCAAGAAATACATGTTGTTGTTTTAAAAAACAACAATTGGAACGAAAAAATAAGCAATTTACAGCCTACCTTTTTCAAACCGAATCAATTGTTATATACTTATACAAATAAAACCAATTTTTGGGGTGGAAATGAATATTTAAACTTTGACAGTAAAATCATCAGAAACAGTAGTTTAAATATTGTAAAGGTTCTAAAAAAAGACCTCTTTCATCACTATCTATATCCTTTTAAATTTACTCCTTTTCAAAAATATAGTTACAGTCCAGATATCAATGGCCAATTTGTTATTAGAACTCTTGAAGCCAACGATTCTAAAACAGAAGCAGATTATGCTATGATGCATTTTTCAGTCTCAGTAGAAAAACCATTTACAAACGAAGAACTTTATATTTATGGTGCATTTAATGATTTTAAAATTTCGGATGAAAACAAAATGTATTATGATGCTGAAGCCAAAACTTACCGAGGAAAAATTTTATTTAAACAAGGTTTCTACAACTATACTTTTGCAACCTTAGAGTCTAACGGTAGCATAAACACCAATCTAATAAATGGCTCTTTCTATGAAACAGAAAACGAATACACGGTAATTGTCTATTACAAACCGTTTGGTAGTTTTTATGAGCGAGTAATTGGTGTTGGCACAGGCTTTTTTAATCAAAATAGATAAAACACGCTCAAGACTTTTATAGCAACCTAAAACGAAGGTCTAAAATGATCTAAAAATCATTTGTCGTTTTTAAACAAAAAAACTACTTTTACTTATAATGACAAATCAAGTAACTAAAGGTATAAAAATATCGGTCGACACCAAATACAGGGGCACAAGTTTTAGAAATTCTAAACTGTATCACGTTTTCTCCTATGTGATTAATATTGAAAATAGATCTTCTGAAACAGTAAAACTCACCGATCGATTTTGGAAGATATATGACACACTAAACACTACAGAAATTGTAAGTGGAGAAGGAGTTGTTGGACAAACACCTATTTTAAAACCAAATGACACGTATACATACAGTTCTGGTTGCTTTTTAGAATCTAATATGGGAGCAATGAAAGGGTTTTACACGATGATAAATCTAGATACTTTTGAACAGTTTAAAGTAATAGTACCAACTTTTCAACTTTCAACACCCCTGGTATCAAACTAAAAAAGAGAAGTCGTATTCAAAATAACCATAGAGTCAAAAAGGCAACTCTTTTTACACAATTTGTAAATAGTAAAATGACAACTTCCAGCAAAAAAGAGGTTTTTTATTTATAGTTATTTTTTCAACTTATTTACGATAAACTATATTCTTACGTCTTATTATTGAATTTCCCATAAAAAAAGACCTTAAAAATCAACTAAATTTATTGAAACAAAAATTGTAACTTTGAAAATCGAAACAAATCGATAAAAAAAACAAAAAGAACATAATATGGCAAGAGGATTTTTTAACGTTCCAAAAGCAATAAACGAACCCGTAAAAGAGTATGCTCCTGGTTCTCCAGAAAAAGAAGAACTATTAGCTACTTACAAAGCAATGTTTCAGAGCAATATTGACGTGCCAATGCATATAAATGGGGAAGAAGTTAGAACCGGAAACACTAAAAACATTACACCTCCTCATGATCATAAACATCTAGTTGGTCAATATCATACTGCAGATAAAACTCATGTAGATAGAGCAATTTCAACTGCCTTAGCGGCTAGAGAAGCCTGGTCTAGCGTAAGCTGGATGGAAAGAGCTTCTATTTTTTTAAAAGCTGCTGAATTATTAGCAGGACCTTATAGAGCTAGAATGAATGCTGCAACAATGATTGCACAATCTAAAAATGTTCATCAAGCAGAAATTGATGCCTCTTGTGAAATGATAGATTTCTTTCGTTTTAACGTGCAATATATGACTGATATTTTTAAAGACCAGCCAGCATCTGCACCCGGAATTTGGAACAGGGTTGAGTACAGACCTTTGGAAGGATTTGTATATGCAATTTCTCCTTTTAACTTTACATCTATTGCCGCTAATTTACCTGCAGCTGCGGCTTTAATGGGAAATGTTGTGGTTTGGAAACCTTCAGATCATCATGCGTATTCTGCACAAGTTATTGTAGATTTATTTAAAGAAGCTGGTTTGCCAAATGGAGTTATCAATGTAATTTATGGAGATCCTGTGATGATTTCTAACACTGTTTTGGCTTCTCCAGATTTTTCTGGTCTTCACTTTACAGGTTCTACGCATGTCTTCAAAAACTTATGGAAACAAATAGGAAATAATATTCATAATTATAAAACATATCCAAGAATTGTTGGAGAAACTGGAGGAAAAGATTTTATCTGGGTACACAACTCTTCAAACCCTATTCAAGTTGCAACTGCAATTGTAAGAGGTGCTTTTGAGTATCAGGGTCAAAAATGTTCTGCTGCCTCAAGATCTTACATTCCAGCATCACTATGGGAAGAGGTAAAAAAACACGTAATAGCGCAAACCAACGAAATTAAGATGGGGTCTCCAGAAGATACATCAAACTTTGTAAATGCAGTAATTCACGAAGCCTCTTTTGATAAAATTGCACAGTATATTGATGCTGCTAAGGCAGATAAAGATGCAGAAATTATTGTGGGAGGAAATCATGATAAATCTGTAGGTTACTTTATTGAACCTACCGTAATTGTTGCTAAATCACCGACGTATGCAACAATGACGGCGGAGTTATTTGGCCCAGTAATGACTGTTTTTGTATACGAAGATGCAGCATGGGAAGCGTCTTTAAAATTAGTTGATGAATCTACTGAATATGCATTGACAGGAGCCATTTTTTCTACAGATAGATACATTGTTGAAAAAGCATCTAAAGTGTTAGAGAATGCTGCTGGAAACTTCTACATTAATGACAAACCAACAGGGGCAGTTGTAGGTCAACAACCTTTTGGAGGAGGAAGAGCCTCTGGAACAAATGACAAAGCTGGTTCTGCTCAAAACCTCTTACGTTGGACCTCCGTTAGAATGATTAAAGAGACATTTGTTTCACCAACTGACTTTAAATACCCTTTCTTAGGATAGCTAAAAATAATTAATTTAAAGCCTCACCTAATGATATCGATGGGGCTTTTTATCTATTATAAATATTAGTTTATAATCAATTTTTTTACTGCCTGTCTATTTCCATTGGCAACTTTTAATAAATACAATCCTGCAGAAGCATTTTTAAAAAATATTCTTTCAGAAAAATTTATAAGTGTATTGTGATACTTTTTTTCATGAATCAACCTTCCTCTTAGATCAAATAATTGAACCGTTACGTTGTCTGTACTAATAAGTTTAAGGGCTAATGTAAATTCTCCTTTTGTAGGATTTGGAAATAACATAAAATCACCAAAGGGCTCATCAACAACAGATGCTATTGAACCTTCTATCGTTAATGTATAGTCCTCTGTTTCTCCCCATTCTAATTGATGGTCACTATCACAAGCACCTATTTCACTTGTATTACCATCACTAGTATACTCAATATTCACTCTCATTCTTGTATTTCCTATCGTAGCATCAACTGGCACAGTTATGGTTGAAGTTAGCGTATTTAAATCATCATAACCAATCCCTAATTGATACATTTCAGCATCTTCATCAAATACATAGTTTTGATTCCAATCAATAAAAACAGTACAAAAATCTTGATAACCATCTGTATCAAAAGTAACACTAAGCTGGTAAGTGTTACCTGTTTTTATATTGGTCATAATAGACGTAAAATCTTCATAACCGTCATTTAAGTCATTTTCAGAATCATGGTTAATCGTATTGAAAGTAACATTCGTAATATATTCTCCGCCTCCAGCTTCATCTGTATAGGTTGATGGACAATAAGATGGTATGAGTGTTTCAAAATTAAAAGCTTCTGAATAATTTCCTTCTCCACAACTATTTTTTGGTTTAACTCTCCAGTAGTAGGTTGTGTTTTCAGAAAGACCTGAAACTGCATAAGAGTTTGTAGCGACATTGCCACTTGAAATTATCGTTGTAAAACTACTATTTAAAGCTACCTGAACATCATAATTAGAGACATTTATATCTGCCTCCCATTTTAACTCTTGAGACAAACCAATGCCTGAAGCTCCGTTTGCTGGAAGCGTTAAATTTGGACTTTCAAATGAAGAATTCGTTACATTTAATTGAACATCAATATTCTGATTTACACTATTAGAATTTGCTTTTACATGAATAGTATATGCTTGTGGAGTCGCTCCGTTGATATTAGATACCTGCATGGTAACATTTCCTGCCTCGTTTATAGATGTTGGACTAAATGAAACTATAGAACCAGAGGGTTGGTCTGTTGTTGTAAACGATATCATTTCTGAAAAGCCGTTCACAAAATCAAAACTGAACTCATAACTTGCAATTTCATTTCCAAAATTACAAACCGATTGAATACCACTGGTATTTGTCATTATAAAAGTTGGAGTTACCGAGTTTATAGTAAAGTTTGTAGCATTCACGTTGTAAAAAATATTATCTGCCGCTTCCACCATAATTCTTGAGGTAGTTGAAGGATTATTTGGCACAACGATATCTTCTAATCCGTCATTTGGGGTATTTTCCTTTAAAGTAATCGGAAAAGTGACACCACCATCTACAGATAATTTAATATTTACATTTTGGCAATTTATCGGAGAAAGATCTGTTATTCCTTTATTCCAAGTAATTGTTTGAGTCGAACCTGAATACCAAGTAACAGCTGAATTGGGCAAAGAAACTGTAAATGCTTCTGAATTTTCAACTGACACTTTCATATCATCTCTTGCCGTACTTCCACCACCTACAGAATTATCTCTTACTAAAAAAGAAAAATTTAAATCTCTCTCTACCGATGGGACAACTTCCCAAGTTGAAGAAGTACTTCCTGAGACTACAGTTGCTAACTCTGGCATATATCTAATTGGAGTTGATTTTGATGGTAAAGACCTAAACATTGGACCTCCAGAACTTGAAGCTACTGGTGGCATGGTTGTTAGTTCATTGTCTATTTGCTCCCAATTGTACGTAAGACCCTCCAATCCATCCACATCTGTAGCTATGCCTGATAAAACAAAAGGAGTTGATTTTGGGATGTTAAAATTTCCTCCAGCATTTGCAATTGGCGCAGTATTACCCGTGTTCGTTACCGTTGCACAGGTTGCAGAAGATTGAATAGTACCCAACATTTCTGCAATACTTACCGCATGAAAATAAGCGTCACTATTATTTTGAACATTTGGCGAACAAATACCAGCATAGCCCATGATTGTAGAGGCACTTCCTGGCTCAACAGCGGTTGCATTATTTCTATTACAGCTGTTATTTTGAGTGTGCATAGCCCCAAATTGGTGGCCTATTTCATGAGCCACATAATCAATATCGTATGCATCTCCAATAGGCTGACTTCTTCCTGTGACCCCTCTGGCCTTTTGACCAGTGACACAAACCACTCCCCCACCTGCAAGACCACTCCCATCGATACTAAAAACATGTCCAATATCATAATTTGCATTTCCAATTTGAGCATCACAAATAGTTTGTACTTCATCAATCATCAAGTCTGCATCTCCATCAGTTATGTTATCTGTATCAGCATCTAAAAAAACAATACGATCATTCTCTCCTACAAGTACCATTTTTACAGCTATATCTCTTTCAAAAACACCATTCACTCTCGTCATTGTTGTATTCATTGCCGATAAAACAGCTGCTTTTTTTTGTTCATCAGTAGCTGAAGCAGGTATGTTTTGGTTTGTCAAATGAAATTGAGCATATTCTCCAGAACAAGCCAATGCCAAACGAAATGTTCTTAGCTTTCCATCGTTGGTATTGACTATGCTAGAGGTGTTTATTCTTGAAAATTCTTCAACCTGACAGGTGAAATCATCCTTATCTGACGCTAAATCACTTCGCTTGTAAAGCAGTAATGTTTTGCTGTCTTTTGAATAGGGATCTATGTATAAAGTTTCTTCTTTCCCTGAAAAAACTACTGCATGAAAACCATCTGTACCGATACTTATTTTTGCAATAGCGGTAGGATCATCTATACCTTGAGCAGAATAAGACTTTATCATTGAAAATTTTTCTGCTAGTTTTTGTTCAAAATTAGAGGTCTCTTTAATTACAAAACTTGAAAAACCTCCTTGAGCATTTGGAAGTTTTAATGCCTTTTGTTTTTGCTTTTCTTTTGGGTTTAAAAAATTTTGGAAATCATTCGTTTTTATAGAAAGAAGTTCAAATTTAGTTGGAAAGTTTTTATTTTGATAAAGCTCACTTTCTTGAAAGTTGCTTTTATTTTTGTCTAGTTTCTTAAGAAAAACTTGCGCATTTAGTCCTTCAATTGAGAAAAATAAAACAATGAGAGAAAATAGTAGAGAAAATTTAGTTTTCATAGACCTAAAACAAAAAAATAGCAACTTTTCAGTATTCGAATATAATCAAATAATTATCTTTGTAGTCTAAATTATGAATAAAAACGTACAATTACAAGACTTATTTGTAAAAGATTATAAAGATACTTGGGATTATCAAACTGAGCTGCTACAAGAAATTGTGAGTGTTAAAATTAACAACCGAAAAAACAATCTTCAAGAAGCTACTAAAAATCACTTTTTATTTGTGGAGCATCCTCATGTATACACGCTAGGAAAAAGTGGCGACCTAAATAACTTATTACTAAATGAAAGACAATTAACAGAAAAAGGGGCAACTTTTTATAAGATCAATCGTGGTGGTGACATGACATACCATGGTCCTGGACAAATTGTTGGGTACCCCATTTTAGATTTAGAAAACTTTTTCACAGACATCCACAAATATCTTCGTTTATTAGAAGAAACCATTATTTTAACAATCGCTGAATATGGATTAAAAGGCGAAAGAAGTGAGGGTGAAACAGGTGTTTGGCTTGATGTTAATACTCCTTTTGCCCGTAAAATTTGTGCACTTGGTATTCGCTCCTCACGCTGGGTAACCATGCATGGTTTTGCATTAAATGCAAATGTTGATTTGGGTTATTTTGACAACATTATACCTTGTGGAATTAAAGGAAAAGCGGTTACTTCTATGGAAGCTGAGCTAAACCAAAAAGTAGATCTAGAAGAAGTAAAACAGAAAATACTAAAGCATTTTAAAATACTTTTTGAGGTGGAAAAATTGATTGTTTCATAGCTTATAAAATTTACTGTACGCCTCCTTTAATTATTTTTCATCGTTAAAATAGACTTTATAATATTTCATTTTCTTCTCTTCATCATAGCCTCTTTCTAGATATTCTGAAGCTGCTTCTGGCGCATCTACATCTAATTTTATAGAAATATTAGTATCTAACTTAATCTCTGTTTTAAGCTTGTTTTTCTCTTTTTTTAGAACGACTCCAGATACATCAAAATTATTTCTAATTAAAACGTCATTTAAAGTTTCAAAATGTTTTTTATAATCTTCAAAAAGCTCTTTATGTTTGTCCTCTTCAAAAACCTCATCTTTAAAGGTTGCATAATCTACCGTTTCATTTTCTTTAAAATAATCGACAGTATTTGCCAAGAAATTTCCTTGTTCGTGCATTCCTAGTTCAGGTTTTATCACTTCTTCGGAAAACTCTTTACACAACTCCAAATAGTTTTGTGTATGTGAATTATAATCATCAGCTAATTTTACGGATAAAAAATTTTTAATCCAATATTGAGCATCATAGTTATTATTATCTACAGAAAGAACAACGGTTCCTTCGGTATCTGAAGTATTTAGAATTAAACAACCTTTGTCAATTTTTTTCGTAGAAATTCCTTTTTGCACAACGACATCAAAACTCTCATTATCATCTAAATAAGTCTGAAAAAAATCGACTTTATTCTCAATTTTAAAAATACCTATTGCTTCTGTCAAAACCTCTTTAAATTCGAGTCCTTCTATGAGAACAATTAACACATCACCTGTTTTTATTTGTGCAGAATTGGATTGTTCATACAAATGATTTACAATATTTTTAGAATATTCTATAAAACTGCTTTCTTCTTTAAAAACTTCTGACGCATAGTTATTTAACTCATTTAAACGAACATCTGCATGATGTGAGAATCGATAACTCTGTGTTAAATTAGTGAAGGGTTTTAACAAAAAACCTTTCATTAAATCATAGCTCTCTTGATCAAAACGAATTAAGTCTTGAGAAAAAACATTGTGTCCACTATTAAATTTATTAGCCACCTTGTGCATTATACATTTGGTGATTTCTGCGCTGTTTTTTTTAATCATTATCTAAAATTAGGTGCGTAAAAATAGAAAAAGTTTGAGCATGATTTTAAAAAAAATTATAATTCTAAGGTTAATTGTTCAGGTAATAATTTAAACGTTTTTCTATGATACTTCGTTGCTCCAAATTCTCGAATTCCATTACGATGTTCTTTTGTTGGGTACCCTTTATTTTTTTTCCAATTATACATTGGAAATTCTTCATGAATTTTTGCCATATATTCATCTCTGTAGGTTTTTGCTAATATTGAAGCTGCGGCAATACTTAAGTATTTTGCATCTCCTTTTACAATGGTTTGAGATGGAATGTCTTTATAATCTCTAAATTTGTTACCATCTACTATGATATATTCTGGCTTAATTTTTAACCTTTCTATAGAACGATGCATGCCAGTAATTGAAGCTTGTAGAACATTGATCGCATCAACTTCATCTTGCCAGACAAATGAAACTCCAAAAGCAAGGGCATTTTCTTCGATAAAAGGTCTTAATTCCTCTCTTTTTTTTTCTGACAACTGTTTGGAGTCATTTAAAAAAGGGTGGTTGAAATTTTTAGGTAAAATTACTGCTGCTGCAACAACAGGACCAGAAAGACAACCTCTTCCTGCTTCATCTGTTCCTGCTTCTAAAGAAAAACCGCTATAATTAGATGCTAACATATTACAAAGAAAAGAAAACTTTTTGTTATAGATTCTTATTTTCAGCGCTATGATGTGATCTTATAAACTCAAGTGATGCTCAAAGAAACAATTTTTAATTTAGATTTTTGATACCAATTATTAATGATTATTTTCGTTTTATTATTATACATTTGCCCGTGAAAGTATCAATCTATGCACAAATCATTATTTATCTCTGTACTACTTGCCTTCTTTCTAGTAAACGCCTTGTTTTCTCAGAAAACTTTGAAATTAAGTCAAAAATTCAATGATCGTAATACTTCAGATAATAGAGAAAATGATGCGCTGAAAAATACTGGCGATATCAATGTAATACTCTCTGGAAAAACATCATATACAGATTATAAAATTTTCTCTCACAAGAGAGATACAACGTATATAGACACCACGTTAACCATCAAAAAAGACTATCAATTTAATTACTTAAGAACTGATAATTTTGAATTATTAGCCTTTCATAATCAAGGTCAAACTTTTACAAATCTAGGCTATGATTATAGCAACCTAAAGCTATTTCCAGATATTGGTTTTACCGCAAAACAATTTAGTTACTTAGATATTGACGAGATAAAATATTATGAAGTTCCAACTCCTACTACACAGATTACTTATAGAACTGGCTTACAGCAAGGACAGGTTTTAGATGCAATTTTTACGTTGAATTTCTCAAGAAGATTAAATGTTTCTCTTTCTTATAAAGGCCTACGATCTTTAGGTGCTTACAGAAGATCTTTAGCCAGTCATGGTAATTTTAGAGGTACTTTTCAGTACAGAACTAAAAAAAATCAATATGAAATTCGTGGACATTTAACAAGGCAAGATTTTTTTAATCAAGAAAGTGGCGGGCTTTCAGAAAGTGAAATTGAAAAGTTTCAAAGTAATGACGAAAACTATTTAACAAGAGCGAGATTAGATGTAAACTTAAATGATGCTGAGAATCAATTTGATGGCAATAGAATTTATTTGGAACATAGTTATAAATTGTTAGCAAACAAAGACACGATAAATAAAAAAGATTTTAGCAACTTAAAAGTGGGCCATGTTTTTACCAATGAAAATAAAGAGTATGGTTTTTCTCAGCCTACAAATTCTTCAATTTTCGGCAATACTTCTGACTCTGGGGCAACTAAAGATAATGCAAAGCATACATTTTCTAACAATGAATTGAATCTCGAATTCAATTCTAAATACGTACTAGGCAAAATTAAAGCAAAAGTAAATATTACAAATTATTCTTACGGATATGACACTATTTTAAATAGCAATAGTAGTATTTCTAAAGTAAAGTTAGAAGGAAAAATAATTTCTTTTGGAGCAGACTGGAATGCCAAGATTAAAAACTTTCAATTAAATGCTAGTGGGACTCTTAATCCTGGTAATGGAATACTGTCTGGTAATTTTCTAAAAGGAGAAGCATTCTATAAAAAAGATAGTTTATTTGAAATAAAAGCAAGTCTATTAATTAGTTCTAAATCCTCAAATTTTAACACTTTACTGCATCAAAGTAAATTTGATGATTATAATTGGCAAAATGATTTTAGCTCGGTAAACACAAGAGATTTAGGAGTTCAATTTCGTTCTAAATGGATAAATTCATCCCTAAATTTTACCAATATTGACAACTATACCTTTTTTAACGAAAATAACCAACCAGAACAATTTTTAAATCAGATTGTGTATTTAAAGGTTAAAGTAAATCGAGAATTTAGATACAAAAAATTTGCCTTAGACAATACGTTTATGTACCAAAATGTAAGTAGTGGAAATGCTGTTTTCAGAGTTCCTGAAATGGTAACAAGAAATACATTGTATTACAAAGATTATTGGTTTAAAGGCAAGCCAATGATGGTGAATATTGGTGCTACTTTTAACTACTTTAGTAAATACAAAGCCAATGCTTACAACCCGTTATTGGCTGAATTTACTCTACAAAATAGCCAAGAAATTGGTTTTCCTTCCGTAGATGTTTTCTTTAATGCACAGGTACGAAGAACTCGTTTGTATTTTAAAGTTGACAATGTAACTTCTGGTTTCACAGAAAAAAATTATTTTTCCGCACCCAATTATCCGTATAGAGATTTTACCATTCGGTTTGGTTTGGTCTGGAATTGGTTTATTTAAGTTTTTGTGAGCACAAGGGTTCAAAAAAAATAAAGCTTTTTTAGTCTTCAGTTTTACTTAAAAAGTTACTGGCTTATTTTATTTTAAAGGAGTACAAAAACAATCATTTTACTCAGTTACCAACTGCTTAATTTTAATTTTAAAAGCTGCAAATAACAGCGTTGTAAATGGAGATAGCCAATTAAAAATTGCATATATAAAATATTCACTTACTCCAACTCCTAAAACACTAGATTGATAGGCTCCGCAAGTATTCCAAGGGATTAACACTGAGGTTACAGTACCAGAATCTTCTAAAGTTCTACTTAAGTTTTGGGGCGCTAATCCTTTGTCTTCATAGGCCTTTTTAAACATTTTACCAGGTATGACTAGGGCTAAGTACTGATCTGATGCGATCACGTTTAATCCTAAACAGCTTACCACTGTACTCGCAAATAAGCCAAATACAGAAGTTGCAACAGACAATAATGCTTTTGTGATTTTTGCCAAGGCACCTATAGCATCCATTACACCGCCAAAAACCATGGCAGAAATAATTAATAAAATGGTCCATAACATTCCCATAATTCCTCCAGAACTGAATAATTGGGTAAGACTCACATTATCGGTTTTAATTTGTGTATCCGTCCAAACAGCTGTTATAAGAGATTTTATTTTAGAATCTGACAATGTATTTAATACATCAGATTGAAAAAAGAATGCAAAAATTGCTGCTAAAACAACCCCTACTCCTAAAGCAATTAATGGTTTTGTCTTGAGTAATATCATTGCAATAACGACTCCTGGAACTAAAAATAACCAGGGAGAAATATGAAACGTATTTTTAATGCTTATTAACAAATTACTGATATCTGCACTTCCTGTTGTATCTATTGTTCCACTTAAAACTGAAAAAACAATAAGAGTTAAAATGATGGTTGGTACAGTGGTATACGCCATGTATTTAATATGTGTAAACAAGTCTGTGCCAGCCATTGCAGGTGCTAAATTTGTAGTATCTGAAAGAGGCGACATTTTATCACCAAAATAGGCGCCTGAAATTACTGCTCCGGCAATCATGCCTGAGGGAATTCCTAATGCACTCCCTATTCCTACTAAAGCAATCCCAACAGTTGCAGATGTTGTCCAAGAACTCCCAGTTGCTATTGATATTATTGCAGCAATAATTACAGAGGCTGGTAAGAATATTTCTGGACTTAAAACTTGCAATCCATAATATACCATTGCGGGTATAATTCCGCTTACCAGCCAAGTTCCTGCCAAAGCACCAACTAATAACAAGATTATAATTGGGACTAAAATACTCTTCCAATTTTCCAAAACTTCGGCAACCATATTGGCAAATGACACTTTATTCACAAAACCTACAAATGCTGCTACGAAACCTCCAATTAGTAGAATGTATTGATTAGAATAATCTCCAAACCAAGCTCCATCAGCATAGAAAATATTGTAGGCTAATAATGCCATTAAAATCAATACTGGTAACATTGCTTCCCCAAAACGCAACGCTTTGTTATCTATTATTTTCTGATCTCCAATGTTAATTTCTTTTCGGTTTTTATCGTCTTGCATCCTAAGAATTTTGTTCTGTAATGTTACGGTTTTAACTACTGTTATGCAAATTAAAATAGTTGGCTTATTTTTGCATTCATGGATTCATTGACTCAGATTGTTTTAGGTGCAGCTTGTGGAGAAATTGTACTTGGTAAAAAAATTGGAAATAAGGCTTTACTATTTGGTGCAATTGGAGGTACAATTCCAGATTTAGATGTCTTTGTTGGTCGTTTTTTGTTTGATAATGAAATACAAGTGATGGCTTTTCATCGTGGATTTATGCATTCTATTTTTTTTGCTGTTTTAGCTTGTTTTGTCTTTGGATGGATTGCATACAAACTCTACAACTCCAATAGAAGGAAGGGTACAACAACTCTTAGAAATTGGATTTACCTTTTCTTTTTGTCAATTTTTACCCACCCTATTTTAGATTGTTTCACCCCTTATGGAACACAACTATTTGCCCCTTTTTCTGAATATAGAGTAGCATTTAACACCATTTCTGTTGTAGATCCTTTGTATACTATTCCTTTTTTAATCTGTTTAATTACAATGATGTTTTATCATAGGACTAAACAAAAAAGAACGTTGTGGTTAAAAGCAGGGATCTATATCAGTTCTGCCTATTTGTTTTTTACAGTTGGAAATAAATTTTACATGGACGCTGTGTTTAAAAAATCATTTAAAAAAGCGGGCATATCATACCATCGTTTTTCTGCACAACCTACTATTTTTAATACTATTTTGTGGTATGCTGTGGCTGAAACTAAAAAGAATTACCATTTTACTTTTTATTCTTTGTTCGACAGGAGTTCAATTTCTGAAAAAATTATCACTATTGAAAAGCAGCATGATCTAATTGATATGAATTCAGGAGATCTAAAAAAATTGACATGGTTTAGCAACAATTACTTTAACCTATCAAAAGATGAAAAAACGGGCACTTATAAGTATGTAGATTTGCGTTATCCAATGTTAAACCCAGAAGATGCAACTACTTCTGTTTTTAATTTTACGCTTTTTCGAGAAAGTTTAAATTGGGACATTGTACCTTTTGACGGAAAAGTACCCACGAAGGAAGATTTTATTTTTTTCATGAACCGCTTAAAGGGTATATGATATATCTCTGAATTTGTAAAACTCGCAAGGTAATTTCTAGATTTCTTAAAGAGTTTAAATCATACTATGTCTACTTCCCTCATACAAGATTTCATCATTTTATATGTTCTTTCAATATCGTTATCTAAACCAATTGAAAAACGAATCAATCCCTCTGTTAACCCCATTTCCTTTTGTTCTTCTTCTGAAATTTCTGAAGAGGTGGAGGTTCCTGGTGCACTAAAAAGTGTTTTATAGAACCCTAAACTAACGGCTAAATATCCAATGTTTTTCTGTTGCATTAATTCCATTAATGCATTTGCTTTTTCTAAAGAACCCGCATCAACTGTTAAAATACCACCAAATCCATATGCTACATTCATCATACTTTTAAAAAGTTGGTGAGATGGATGAGATTTTAAACCCGGATAGACTGTTTTCAATCCATCAGCTTCAAATTTAGCAGCTAAAAAAGCAGCATTATAACTATGTTGCTTCATTCTAATAGGTAAAGTTCTCATATTTTTTAGGATAGAGGACGCTCTTACACTATCCATTGTAGACCCCAATAACATACTTGCACCGTTATTTACATTTCGCAAGTCGTTGATGAGTTCTTGTGTACCACATACTACTCCACCAACAGCATCCGAAGAACCGTTTATAAATTTCGTTAAACTATGACACACTATATCTGCACCTAATTTTGCAGGAGAAATTGACAATGGAGAAAAGGTATTATCAACTACTAATTTTAAATTATATTTCTTCGCCAATACAGATAACGCTTTAATATCTGCAACTTCTAACAAAGGATTACTAACAGACTCACAAAACAATACTTTGGTTTTTTTAGTGATAGCCGCTTCTACAATTTCTAATTTTGTAATGTCTACAAAAGTGGTTTCTATTCCTAGTCTTGGTGTGAAGTTTTTTAAGAATGCATAGGTCCCCCCATAGATAGTTCTGCTAGAAACGATATGCTCACCTGCTCCGACTAATTGCAGTAAAACAGGAGTAATGGCACCCATTCCAGAAGCAGCAACATTGGCTGTTTCTGTACCTTCCATTGCTGCTAAGGCTTCGCCTAAACATAAATTACTCGGTGTAGAATGACGTGAGTATAAATAACAACCATCTGCATTCCCTTCAAAAGTATCTAACATTATTTTTGCCGACAAAAAAGTATAGGTAGATGAATCTGAAATAGATGGATTTACACCACCGAATTCGCCAAAATACTGTAAATCTTGAATATTATCTGCTGGATTGAATTTCATAATTGATTGTTTTTGTATTCACAAAACAACAACATAGAAGAAAATAAATCAATTCAAATACTATTTTATAGTTTATTTATCTAAATTTGTACTTTTAATTAGATTTAAAATCTATTTTAAGAAAGAATAGCATCTCTTTACAGAAAATTTAAACCTATGATATTAGATTTTACAGATAAAAAGCTCCTTAATTTGCTGCAACATGACAGCAAACAAACAACCAAACAACTTTCTTTGCAATTAAACCTTTCGGTAACTGCTGTTTATGAGCGTATTAAAAAATTAGAAAAAGGAAATGTCATTCAAAAATATGTAGCAATCGTCAATAAAAATAAAATTGAAAAATCTTTTCTAGTGTTTTGTCACATCAAACTGATACAACATTCTAAAGAATATGTTACAACTTTTGAAAGAGAAGTCTTAAAATTAGAGGAGGTTTCGGAATGTTTTCATGTAAGTGGTGCTTATGATTATATCTTAAAAGTGTATGTCAAAGATATGGATGAGTACCGAGAATTTATGGTTAAAAAGTTAACTGCCATTAAATATATTGGCAGTACCCAAAGTACTTTTGCCATTGAAGAAGTAAAAAATACCACACTCATTAGCACATAAAAAAACCAAAACGTTTGTTTTGGTTTTTTTTATCTATTCGTAATTCAATTCCTATTTCGTTGCGTGTGATCCGTCACAATATCCATTTGAATCTTGAGTGTTACCACATCCACAAGTTGGTCTGTCTACTTTAGTTGATTTCATATTTTTTATAGTTTAAAATTAATATTATTTATCTAAGAACGACTACAAAAGACATCTCCATTAAGTCATTTATAAATTTATCTTTTAATCCTTCTATCCATCTTTTAGATCCATATTTCACATTAAAATCTGCTCTATCCACATTAAAAACATCACTTTTAAAAGTAGTTACTCCACCTTCTGATGAAATCGTAGCAGGAATTGTAATACTTTTTGTAACATCTTTAATTTGTAGATTACCTGTTACGGCTAATTTACCTTCTGCTTCTTCTACATTTGTAATTTCAAATTTAGAAGTTGGATATACAGCGATATCAAAAAAGTCAGGTGCTTTTAAATGTCCTTCTATTTTTCCTGCACCAGCGCTTCCAGCCATGTCAACATTTGTAATTGTATTCATATCTATTACGAACACACCCCCTTTTAAAACTCCTTCTTCAATTAACATTCCTCCGCTTTGAAGGGCTACTGTTCCATTATGAGAACCTGTGGGCTTGCTCCCTTTCCATGTTAACACAGAAACAGCAGTATCTACGTTATTTAGGGTGGCAATATTTGTTTCAACTTTTACTGCTTCTTTTACTGCTACTTTTTCTTTCTTCTCACCTTTACATGCAGTTAAAAATGCTGCAAAGACAACTAATGATAAAACTATTTTTTTCATTTTTTTTTGATTTAAAAATTTTATTAATTTTATTTTCCATGGCAAATATATGTTTTTTATTTTCCAGGGAAAGTAGTTTTAATTTTTTTTTGATAAAATTAACAGTTATCGGCAGTGAAAAGCTATTCTTTTATTTTGGAATCGATAATAATGGTAACTGGTCCATTATTTAATAACTCAACTTTCATATCTGCACCAAATTCTCCTGTTTGCACTTTCTTGTTCAATGCTGTTTCTAAAGAACTTACAAATTGCTGATATAAAGGAATTGCCACCTCTGGTTTTGCCGCTTTTACATAACTTGGTCTGCTCCCTTTTTTGGTAGATGCATATAGGGTAAATTGACTCACTACAAGTACATCTCCATCAACATCGATTAGTGATTTATTCATCACATCCTGCGCATCGTTAAATATTCGAAGATTCGATACTTTTCTAACCAACCAATCAATATCTTGTTGGGTATCTTGATTTGCTATACCCAGAAGAATAAGCAATCCTTCTTGGATATCTGCAACTTTATTCTGATGAATCGTTACGCTTGCTTTTGAGACCCTTTGAATGACAATTTTCATACTTTACTCATTGTAGTCATTGTATTGATTGTCTTCTTCGTTCCAAATATCTGTTCTAAAATGCGATGTTTCTTCTTCACCGTTTAAAATTTGAAGGTAACTTTTATAACGAGACCAAGAAACTTTTCCTTCTTCTAAAGCTTCTTTTACAGCACAATTGGGTTCTTTTGTATGAATACAATTATTGAATTTACAATCTTGCTTCAAAGCAAAAAACTCTGGGAAATAATCTCCTAATTCGTATTTATCAATATCTACTACTCCGAAACCTTTGATTCCGGGTGTATCTATAATTTTTGCATCAAAACTTAGATCGAACATTTCTGCAAATGTTGTTGTATGTTTTCCTTGGTTGTGTTGATCTGAAATTTCTTTGGTTTTTAGATTTAAAGTAGGTTCTATTGCATTTACCAGCGTAGATTTACCAACACCAGAATGACCAACAAACATCGATATTTTGCCTGTCATTATTTCTTTAATAGTATCTAGGTTTTTATGTTGAGTTGCCGAAACCTCTATACATCTATACCCAATTGCTTCGTAGATATCTTTTAGGTATAAAACCGCTGCACGCGCTTCAATTTTATAGGAATCAATCTTATTAAAAACCAAAATTGTATCTATTCTATAGGCTCTTGAAGCTACTAAAAAACGGTCTATAAATGCAGCAAATGTTGGTGGATTATTGATGGTTATCAATAAAAAAACCTGATCAATGTTTGCAGCTATGATATGGGTTTGTTTAGAGAGGTTTACAGATTTTCTAACAATAAAATTTTCTCTGTCTAAAATCTTTTTGATGACACCGGTTTCTTCATCTCCTTTTTTTTCTAAATCGAAGATCACCTTGTCTCCAACCGCCACTGGATTGGTACTTTTGATATCTTTAATTCTAAATTTACCTTTCATTCTACATTGATGAAACTCACCTTCTTCAGATTTTACTTGATACCAACTTCCTGTAGATTTATATACGATTCCTGTCATTGGTACAAAGATGCAGAATTTTAAATAAAAAGGAGAATGTGGGTTGTAAGGATTTTCTATTTTAAAAAAATCACATGCAGGTAACTGAACGAAAAACTCCTTCAAGCTATCAAAGTTTGAAGGAGTTAAATATTCTATTGGTAATTTTAAAAGTACTTCTTTTTGGGGTTGCTCTTGCGTTAAGGATTGAGTGACTTGTTTGAGCTCTTTTTATTTTTAAAATAAAAAAGCGAGTAACGAAAGCCTGACCCTTGTGGTAACGCCCAAAAATTATGCGTTGATAATCTTTTCTTGATGATTGATCGATTCTTGGTGAATTGCCTTAAACATTTTTAAAACGAATTCTTCACTCAAGCCTTTGCTTTCACCTTCTAAAATCATGTTTCCAAGAATCTCGTTCCAACGTTTAGATTGTAAAACAGCAACGTTTTTATCTTTCTTTAAAGCACCAATTTGGTCGGCAACTTTCATACGTTTCCCTAAAGTCTCTAATAATTGTGCATCTGCAACGTTAATTTGCGCTCTTAAATTGTCTAAAGATTTTGTATAATCTGCTTCTGTATTGGTTTCTTTTCTGATTTTTAAATCTTCCATAATTTGCTTCAGCTTTGTTGGTGTAACTTGTTGTGCAGCATCAGACCAAGCATTGGCTGGATCGAAATGAGTTTCAATCATCAAACCATCAAAATTTAAATCTAACGCAGTTTGAGAAACATCTTGAATCATTTCTCTGTTTCCTGTAATATGCGAAGGATCGTTGATTAATGGTAAATCTGGAAATTTATTTTGGAATTCAATAGCCAATTGCCATTCTGGGGTATTTCTGTAATTTGTTTTTTCATAGGTAGAAAAACCTCTATGAATTGCTCCTAAATTTTTAATTCCTGCAGTATAAAGTCTTTCAATACCTCCTAGCCAAAGCGCTAAATCTGGATTTACTGGGTTTTTAACCAATACAATTTTGTCTGTTCCTGCCAAAGCATCTGCAATTTCTTGCATAATAAAAGGTGAAACAGTAGAACGTGCACCAATCCATAATAAATCTACATCATTTTCAATAGCTAGCTTTACATGTGCTGCGTTGGCAACTTCTGTACAGGTTTTCATCCCTGTTTCTTCTTTTACTTTCTTTAGCCATCTAAGACCAATTTCACCAACACCTTCAAACATTCCTGGTCTCGTTCTTGGTTTCCAAATTCCTGCCCTGAAATAGTTTACATCAGAATCTTTTAATTCGTGTGCAATTTTTAAAACCTGTTCTTCGGTTTCTGCACTACAAGGCCCTGCTATTACTAGTGGATGCGCTAAATTCATATCATCCAACCATGTTCTTAATTCTTTTGTATTCTTCATTTTTCTACTTGTTTTGGCGTTTATTTTATGCCGTTTAAAATTTGTTTTATATAATTTGTATTCTCCATTTCTTTATAGATTTCAGAGAAATTATCTTGATGCATGAGCTCTTTAAAGTGTTGTAAATTACTGATAAACTCCTCTAAGGTTTCAATGACATTTTCTTTATTTTGTTTAAAAATTGGTGTCCACATTGCTGGTGAACTTTTAGCCAAACGTACAGTTGATGCAAAACCTGATCCTGCCATATCAAAAATATCGCGTTCATTTTTTTCTTTATCAATGACTGTTTTACCTAACATAAATGCACTAATGTGTGATAAGTGCGAAACATAGGCAATATGTTTGTCATGAGAAACAGGATCCATGTATCGAATACGCATTCCAATGTCTGTAAATAATTGTAATGCTTTTTCTTGCAGCTTAAAAGTGGTTTTTTCTACTTCACAAATAATGTTGGTTTTCCCAACATATAAGCCAGAAATTGCTGCTGTTGGGCCAGATTTTTCGGTTCCTGCAATTGGGTGACAGGCTAAAAAATTTCTTCTTTTTGGATGATGCTCAACCGCCATACAAATTGCTTCTTTTGTTGATCCTGCGTCAACAACCAAGGTGTTATCTGAAATCTTATCCAAAATTGTTGGTAATAATTTTACGGTTGCATCTACAGGAATTGAAACAATCACTAAATCTGCATTTATAAGATCTTCTAAAGTTGCTTTTTTATCAATAATATTTAACTCTAAAGCCTTCTTTAAAGTGGTCTCTTTCCTACTAATTCCGTGAATGACAACTTCTGGATACTTCTTTTTAATATCAATAGCAAAGCTACCTCCTATCAAACCAACACCAATCATATAGATATTTTTCATATTCTTGATATTGCTTCTTTAATTATTGCTGAAGTTACACATAACGAAAAACGGATGTAGCCTTCTCCTTGACTCCCAAAAATAGTTCCAGGTGTAATAAATATATCTTTATCATATAAAATTACATCTGTTATATCTGTTGTTTTTTTACCCATTGGAATTTTAGCCCAAACAAATAATCCTGTTGAATTTCTGTCATATACACAGTCTAATTTATCTGCTAATTGCCATATAAGATTTCTACGCTCTGTGTAAATTTTATTTTGTTCTAAAAACCAAGAATCGGATAAACTTAAAGCTTCTATTGCTCCTTTTTGTATTCCGTAGAACATCCCAGAATCCATATTAGATTTTACTTTTAAAATTTCTTTGATAAAGGAAGCATTCCCTAAAACCATTCCTACTCTCCAACCCGCCATGTTAAAAGTTTTGCTTAAAGAGTTTAATTCTAAAGCAATTTCTTTTGCGCCTTCAACTTCTAAGATACTGCTAGGGTTATCGTTTAAAATAAAGCTATATGGATTGTCATTGATGATTAAAATCTGGTGTTTTTTACCAAAAGCAATCAATTTATTGAAAGTTTCAATAGTCGCACTTGTTCCTGTTGGCATGTGTGGGTAATTGACCCACATAATTTTTACCCCTGTTAAATCTTGGTTTTCTAATTCTTCAAAATTTGGCTGCCAATTATTTTCATCACTTAAATTATAAAAAAATGGTTCTGCACCAACTAATTTTGTAACAGAAGTATAAGTAGGATAACCAGGATTTGGGATTAAAACTTTATCACCTTCGTTTAAAAAAGCCATAGAAATATGCATGATTCCTTCTTTGCTTCCCATTAATGGCAATACTTCATCTTCGGGATTTGTATTTACATTAAATTTATTTTTATAGAAACTAGAAATTGCAGTTCTTAATTCCGGAAGACCTTGATATGATTGATATTTATGGGCACTTACATCATTCAAACTTCCTTTAATTGCTTCTAAAACTTTTGGAGGTGGTTGCAAATCTGGTGAACCAATACCCATATTAATAATGGGCTTCCCTGCTGCTGCTAGGCGACTAACTTCTCTTAACTTTTTTGAGAAATAGTATTCTTGAACGGTCTCTAATCTTTTGGCAGTTTTAATCATTTTCTACCGTTTTTATAAGTTCCTAAAATCTTGAATTGTTCTGCCATTATTTCAATGATCGCTGCTGCTTTTTTATAACTTTCATAAGCATCAAAAGTTACATCTACAAAAAATGAATATTTCCAAGGCGACTCTATTACAGGTATTGATTGAATTTTAGTTAAGTTCATTTTACAATCACTTAATACATTTAAAATTGCCGCTAAGCTTCCTCTTTTATGATTTAATTGAAACTTTAAAGAAGCTTTATTAATTTGATCAATTTCATTATTTGGCGCTGAAGTTTGTACAATTACAAACCTTGTAGAATTGTCTTTAATAGTCTGAATCTCATCTTCAATCACTTCCAAATTAAAAATTTCTGCAGCAATTTTTGGAGCAATTGCCCCTATACCCGATAAATTTTCTTTGGAAATTCTTTTGGCTACCTCTGCAGTATCAACATCTTCTACTAATTTAATATGAGGGTGTTTTTTAAAGAATTCTTTGCATTGTAACAAGGCCATTGGGTGAGACCAAACCTCTGTAATATCTTCAATTTTCTGACCTTTTAAACCCATTAAGTGATGATGAATATTTAAATATTCTTCTCCGATTATATTCAAGTTGTATTTGTCAATTAAAGCATAATTTGGAATTATTGATCCTGCAATTGTGTTCTCTAAAGCCATTACTCCAAGGTCTGCAGAATGATCTAACAAACGATCTACCAATTCATCAAAAGACATACATTCTTTTAATTGAATTGATGTTCCGTAAAAGTCGCGAGCAACTTTATGATGATTTGAGCCTTCTGCTCCTTGTATGGCAATCGTTTTATTCATTAACAACAAATAATATCAAAAAAAAAGTCTCGAAGTAAATTCGAGACTTTATATATTGTGTATGTTACCTAACAACCTACTACAAAGTCTCTGCTTTTATTATAAAAATAAAAGTAAAAATAGAAACGAGTAAAATTGCTTTTTAACATCTTAATTCTCTTGTTTTGAGGCACAAATCTAAAGATTATATTGAAACAAACAAATTATATCTCGTTTTTTATAAAAAAATTGACATATCATTAAAATTAACATTAAATCCAAGGGTTGTTTTGTGATATTACTCAATAAAAAGGATTTAGAACGAATATTCTAAATTTCAAACCATTCTTTAACTAATTTTTTTTCAATTGGTGCTTCTGTTTTATGACGAAAATCATTTTTAATTGCTTCATAATGATAGTCTTTAGACCATTCTTCAATATTTTTTGACAGTTGTTTTAAAGAAGTACAAATAAATTTCAATTCTTTTGAGGTGATTGTTGGGTGAACCGATAAACGAACCCAACCCGGTTTTTGAGTATTACAACCCTGTGAAATTTGGTCTTTGATTATATTAGAAGTTTCTTGGTCTACATTTAATAAAAAATGACCATAAGTTCCTGCGCAAGAGCATCCGCCTCTTGTTTGAATTCCAAATCTATCATTTAATAATTTTACCACCAGGTTAAAGTGATAGTTTTCAAAATAAAAAGAAAAAATACTCAAGCGTTCTTTGTGTTTAGGAGCTAAAATTTTCACTCCCGGCAGGCTTTCAAGCGTCTTAAATAAAATTGTATTGATTTCTTCCTCTCTATTTTTAATGTTTTTAACACCCATTTTTTCTTTCAACTGAATTGAAAGTGCAACTCTAATCGTTTGTAAAAAACTAGGAGTACCGCCATCTTCTCTTGTCTCTACATCGTCAAAATAGTCGTGCTGCCCCCAGGGATTTGTATAACTTACTGTGCCTCCACCTGGGTTATCCGGAACCGTATTTTTGTATAGACTTTTATTAAAGACTAATACTCCGGAACTTCCCGGACCTCCCAAAAATTTATGAGGTGAAAAGAAAATAGCATCTAAAGATTCATCTTTATTTTCTGGGTGCATATTTATAGCTACATAAGGTGCACAACATGCAAAATCTACAAAGCACAATCCATGATACCTATGAATTAATTTTGCGACTTTATGATATGGGTTTTTGATCCCTGTAACATTTGAACATGAGGTAATAGACACCATTTTTATTTTTCTATGTTGATGCTTCTGTATGCTCTTTTCAAATTCTTTCAAGCATAACAAACCCTCGTTATTACAGGGTACAACTATTACATCTGCAATGGTTTCTAACCATGATGTATGATTAGAATGGTGTTCCATATGACTAACAAAAACAATGGGTCTTAGATCGTCTGGTATGGTGGTATGCTTCTTTAAATTTTCAGAAACTTTTAATCCTAGAATTCGTTGAAATTTATTCACGACTCCTGTCATTCCTGAGCCTGAAGTGATTAAAACATCATTCGAGTTTGCATTAACATGACGTTTGATAATTTTTCTTGCTTCATGATAGGCCAATGTCATAGCAGCTCCAGAAGTAGTTGTTTCTGTATGCGTATTTGCAACAAAAGGTCCAAATTGATGTCGTAATTTATCTTCAATAGGAGCGTACAAACGTCCACTTGCTGTCCAATCTAAATACATCAATTTTTGTTCTCCATAAGGAGATTGAAATGTTTGATTTACACCGACAATATGGGTTCTAAATTGATGAAAATACTTTTCTAAATCTGACTTTCCTTTATTTCCGTTTGCTAAAACCATCTCTCTTGAAGCTTCTTTTTATCTCTCAAAAATAAGGATTTAAAATTACTCTTTTTGAGAACTTGTAAAAACCTCCAATCCACATTTTAAAAATTGTGCATACTCATTTTCATTTGGGGTATATCCAACGGCTTGATTTAAGATTTTTGTCCCGTCAGAATTGAGTAAAACATAATATGGCTGAGAATTTGTTTGAAAAAATTGTGTTTGATAATTCGCCCATTTATGTCCATAATTTTTCAACTTTCTGGTTCCTCCTTTCAAATGATTCACGAGAATTTGCTCATTTTTGGGCAATTCTTTCTTATCGTCTACATAAAGAGATATCAAAACAAAATCGTTTCTCAAATAAGTATCAATATTTAAATTTGGCCAAATATGTTCTTCCATTTTTCTACAGTTTACACAGGCGTACCCGGTAAAGTCTAATAATATTGGTTTTTGTACTTTTTTAGCATATTCAACTCCAGTTTTTAAATCTTTAAAACAATCTAAATTATTCGGACAGTCATTCGGATACAGAAAACTATAACCAACTGGTGGAGCTAGGCCACTTAAAATTGTTAAAGGTGTAAAAGTCTTTGTCTGTTTGTTTACTTGAAAACCAGAAACTAAATACACCACAAAACAAGTAACCAAAACACCACCTACCACTCTAGGAAATGAGACTCTTTTAATTGGGGAATCATGTGGAAACTTAATTTTACCAAATAAATACAATGCCAGCCCTGCAAAAATAAGGATCCATAGGAGTAAAAATGGCTCAATTTTTAAAAGATTCCAATGTGCCACTAGATCTGCGTTTGATAAAAACTTAAATGCCAATGCTAATTCTAGAAAGCCTAAAATTACTTTGGTTGTATGAAGCCAACCTCCAGATTTCGGCAAGGCATTTAACATGTTTGGAAACATTGCGAATACTGCAAACGGCAACCCTAATGAAACGCCAAACCCTGCCATTCCTGCCGTCAATTGCCAAGCGCCTCCATCAGCGGTTAGAGAACCTGCCAATAGCGATCCTAAAATTGGACCTGTACAAGAAAATGAAACAATGGCTAGTGTTAATGCCATAAAAAATATACCCACAAAACCTCCAGAACTTTCTCCTTGAGTTGTCTTATTTGTCCAACTTGATGGAAGTGTTAATTCGTAATATCCAAAGAATGAAAACGCAAAAAATACAAAGACTATAAAAAAGATACTATTGAGCCAAATATTGGTTGATATTTCATTGAGAATATCTGGATTTACAGAGTCTAATAAATGAAAAGGAACACTCAAAATTACATAAACTGCGAAAATAAAAAACCCATACAATAAGGCTTTGGAAATCCCAGATGCATTTTTTTGTCCATTTTTTTTAGTAAAAAAACTAACCGTTAAGGGTATCATTGGAAAAACACAAGGGGTTAATAATGCTAACAAACCTCCTAAAAAGCCTAATCCAAAAATGTTCCAAAGAGAGTTTCCTCCCTTTTGTATTTTTGTTGAACCATTTTTAACTTCATCCTTACATTTTATGTCAGAAAGCTTAAGGTCAGCAACATCTAATCCATAGAGAAGAGCATTGGTAACTTTATCATCTATCAATAATGAGCTGTTACTTTGCTTTGAAATGACTCCTTCTTTTAGATTAAAAACCAACTCTATTTCTGTTGGAGGTAGACATTTAGTATCATCACATACCATAAATTCTACAACTCCTTTGATGAAATTTAAATCAGATTTGGTTTGAATTTTTTGCTTAAAAACAGCCGTGTTTTCAAAAAACTTTATGTTCATCTCAAAAACAGGATCGTCTATAGTAATCCCCTCTTGTTCGGTGGTGTTCCCTTTTAAAGAATAATCATTTTTAGCATTCTCAAAGGTAAATGATGTTGCTATTGGCCCGTCTTCAGGAACATCTTGTGCGTACAAATGCCAGCCATCATCTATGGTAGCTGTAGAAACCAACACAAACTCAGTCTCTGAAGTTTTTTCAACGGATGTCGCCCATTTTAAAGGATCTTCTATTTGAGAAAATATTCCTAAACTATAGGTTAAGATTATAAAAATAAACGTATTTTTCATAGGTTAAAATCTACCACAAAAGAAACTCATTAAAACAGCAATTATCTGTTTTAATTTCTTTCAACAATCAAAGGTACTTAATTCAAGAAGACTTCTTTTTATGAAAGAAAGAATTTAACAATAAATCGTTGTTATCTTGTATCGATTTTGTGAACGATTACCTAACTAGCTCTTCTTCTAATTCTTCTAATGATTTCCCTTTGGTTTCTGGCACTATTTTTATCATCAATAAAAACCCAAGTAAAGCAATCATGCCAAAAATGAAGAAGGTAAGTGCATTTCCTAAAGTAGACAATTCCCACGGAAAGATTAACTGAATTAAAGAACTTATTAAGGAATTTACAAAAGCAATAATTCCAATGGCTATACCTCTATATTTTAAAGGGTATAATTCTGACAACAACACCCACATAACTGGACCTAATGAGAAGGCAAAACAGGCAATAAATCCTAAGATTCCTATCATTATCAAAGTAGCATTAATTGTGGTTGCTGCTTCCAAAATAGCACCGTCATTTTTACTGTATATTTTATTGCCTAAAACCGCTTTTATTTCCTTTTTAAAATCGATGTCATTGTCATAAATCGTATTTGCAAAAGGGAGTAATTTTTGAGATTCAGTAAATTCTAGTTGGTTTATCTTTTCTGGAGATAATTGATAGGTTGCTTGGCTAAAGCCGTAAGCACAGAGCAATAAACTTACTGCAATCCCAGCTGTACCAATCAACAACAATGGTCTTCTGCCCATTCGATCTATTAAATAAATAGCTACAAAAGTAAAAAGTACAGAAATTGTACTTAACAGAACACCTGATGAAAAAGCAGCATCTGTACCGATCCCTGTTTGCTTAAAAATTGAGGTAGCATAAAAATAAACTGCGTTTATCCCTGTAATTTGTTGAAGAATTCCTATAATCAAACCTACCACTAAAATAAAACGCAATGAAGGTTTTAATAAATCTTTAATTTTTAATGTAGCTTTATTTTTATCCGCATGTATACTTTTTTCAATAGTAGTGATTTCTATTGCCCCTCTTTCAACTCCATGTATCTTGTAAAGAACTTTTTTTGCTCCTTCAAAATTTCCTTTTAAATACAACCAACGAGGACTTTTTGGAACAAAAAATAAGAACGTAAAATAGACTACTGCTGGTATTAACTCCACCCCTAACATCCACCTCCAAACATTTTGATCGTTTAAAAATGTACCTTCCGATGAATTGTATTTGTTGAAAAAATAATTACTTAAAAAAGCTGCAAAAAAACCAAAAACAATATTAAGCTGCTGCAAAGAAACCAGTTTTCCTCTATTTTCAGCTGTTGAAATTTCTGCAATATAAATGGGTGCTAAAACCAATGCGGCACCAAAAGCAATTCCTCCAATAATTCTTGCAACATACAGCATTTCATAGGAAGTCGCCATTGCAGATAAAACAGCTGATAAAGCATATAAGAAAGCCACAAAAATGAGCGCTTTTTTTCTTCCAACAACATCACTTACTCTCCCTGAAAACAACATGGCAAACATGGCTGCAAATGAAGGTGCACTCACCACCCATCCTGATTGAATTTCATTTAAATTAAATTCAGGACCAGCAAAAGACATCACCCCAGATATAATTCCTGCGTCAAAACCAAACAAAAATCCTCCCAATGCTACAATAAAACTTATAAAAATAGTGTATGCTTTATTATTCATATATTTTTATTTAAAAAAAGTAAATTTAATAAATTATTGTTTGCATTGCACGTGGTTGTATTTCTATAAACGTTTCACTTTCTCCAACAATCAATTTATATCCGATTTTCTGGTTCGTTTTATTCATCACTACGGTAATAATTTCTCCCTCAGGATTTTGAAAAGAAGTACTTTCTATAGTAGTTCTACTTGTTGTTGTACTCACTCGTAATGCTCCAGGTTTTATAAATTTTGAAAAGTGACCTATGTAATAGTAGGTTGGAGTGAAAATTAATTCTCCAGTTTTTGTATTAGCGTGAATGGGTGCAAAACAGAAATTTTGAACATGATTTGGACCTCCTCTTTCATCTAGTAAAATATTCCAGTCTGTCCAACCGACAACACCACTGTTAAAATCGTTGATCATCGAATTTCCATAACGCTCTGCATTGGGCCAAAAATGCAATCTCTCAGAATCAAATCCTTCTTGACAACCCTCTGTGAATAACATATTTTTTGATGGAAATGATTCGTTTATATTTTTTAAATTGTCATACTTTGGCAATCCTCCCGTCCAAGTTTCATACCAATGAAAACCGATTCCCCAAGCATATTTTGAGGCTTCGGGATCTTCAAAAATAGTATTTGCTCTCTCTGAAATTAAGTCTCTATTATGATCCCAAACAACAATTTTTTTATCGCCTAAACCTTCTTTTTCTAATGTGGGTCCTAAATAATTTTTTAAAAAATCACGCTCTTCATCTGCCGTATAAATACAAGACTCCCATCGTTGCACTGCCATAGGTTCATTTTGAATGGTCAACCCCCAAACAGGAATTCCTTCTTCCTCATAGGCTTTGATAAACCTCACATAATAATCTGCCCAAGATTGACGAAATTCCGGAAGCAACTTCCCTCCTTGCAACATATTTTTATTCGTTTTCATAAACGCTGGTGGACTCCAGGGGCTGGCATAAAAAACCACATCATCTTTGATCAAATCAATGGCTCTTTTTATAAAAGGAATTCTTTTTTCCTTGTCTTTTTCTATTGAAAACGTTTTTAAATCAGCATCTCCCTCTTCAATATAGGTATGACTTCCTAAACCAAAATCACTACTATGAATACTAGTCCTAATAATAGTGTACCCAATCCCCTCTTTACCGTATAAAGATTCTAATAATTTATTTTGTTGAACAGCATTTAGCGTTGCGAAAACTTCTGATGAAGCATCGGTAATAGCACCACCAATACCCAAGTATTCTTGAAACGTTTTTTTTGGATTTATAAAAATAGCGACTTCGGTTTCTAATGGTTGTATCTTTTTTCTAAAAGTTTGAGAATTTGTTTTTGTCAACCTTAACTTTGTATCCTTAGCGGTTGTATATACTTGAAGCGTTGAATTCAGGTAATCTTTTACAGGTGAATTTTTATGGATTTCTATTTTACTAGCTACATTTACTTTTAGATCTGAACAAGACACTATAAGTGGTAAAAGAATTATTATTTTTAAATTACTGAGAGTCATATATTGATATAAATTTATTTTCTGTATTCATGTTTTACCCAATCCACTTCCATTACCCACTCACCTTCCATAGGCGCATCGGTAATTTTAGCATAATTTAAAATTGCGAACATCTTTTCTGGATAAGCATCACCTATTCCTTGATTTCGATAAATTTCTTTTTGATCAACTCTATAAACAAGATCATTACCTTCCCATTCTACAGAATATTCATGATATTCATTTAAGAGAACATCAAATCCTTTTCGTAAAGTCCACCAATCTCCTTTATCACATTCATTAAGACTTTTAATCGCTCCTGTTGTAAAATGATTTTTTTGATGATCTCCATGATGTTCAAAAATATCTATTTCGCCAGAACCCGTCATTGGCCAACAAATATTTTCATCGGCTTCTTGGACAGGTGGTTCATTATTTTGTGTGCCAAGAATCCACCAAGCAGGAAACATACTCGGTTCTCCATTACTGTGAAGCCTCAATCTTGCAGTCCATTTTCCCTTGATAAATTCTTTTTTATTTTTAGAAGCAATTCTACCTGCTACATATTGTGTTTCTGGATGTTGTTTTCCATATTTATCAAAATTATCACAAGGAAGTTTCTCACCGACATTAACAACTTTTAACTTCAGTGTACCTTCACTTACTTCTCGGGTTCCAAATTCATTATCTGGCACATAACAATGGGTTTCGTTATTAACCCAAATACGCTGATCTTGCCAATTATTGGAATTAAAACTATCAAAATCATCTAAAAAGTCAACTTTCCATTCCCTAGAATTGTCCAAATTAGAGCTATTTTCTTTTTCTTTTATTTTACAAGCAGTAAAGACAACTATTGCTAAAATAAAACTGAACAACAGTTCATACTTTGAATTGTTCATGAATATTATTTTTTAATTATTTTTTTCTGAAAACGTTCTTTATCAGTTTCTAAAAGAAGAAAATAAATCCCTGGTTTTAAATTTGATAAGTGATAAACACGATCCGATAAATTAGGTTGCAAATTTTTTACGATACGCCCACTTACATCTAATATTTTTAGACTTCTAACTTTTTGTTGATTGTCTAAGTTTATTTCGAATTGTTCTGAGATCGGATTTGGATAAATAGCTACAGTATTTTTTTTGTGGTTGTCAATACTCAAACTACTTACAAATTCAAATTCAAACCAATTCATATTGAACCCCGACTCAAGAACTTTCATTTTTAAAGAGTAGACTCCTGAATTTAGAACGGTTTCTGTAGTTGTCGTTTGCCAAGATTGCCAACCACCAGTAACAGGCAAATCTAAAACTGAGATACTTTGTGGAGCAGCAACGTTTGTAAGTTCAAATTCTATTTTTCCTGTATTCCATTGTGCAGCGGTTCTCACGTGTAAATTATAATTCCCATCATCAGCAATAAAAACTAAATATTCTGCATAATCACCTGTGTCTGTGTACCCAATATTTTGCCCACCTCCAGTATCTGAGGTGTTTTCAATTTCTAAACCTACTTGACTGGTAAAATCTTCGACTTGAATTTTTCCAGGAATTTTTAATCTCGTTATTAAATTATTATCAACGACTAACTCATTAAATGTATCTAGCAATTCATTGTATGTTGAATTTATAGTGCTTCCGATATAACTTACTTTAATTTCATCTTGATAAAATAAATAGTCTACCAATTTTATGGTAATTCGTCTATTATTGGCAGTATCTATTGTCACTGATTCAATAGGTACTGCTTCATTATTAACTTTTACTTCAAACAAATCATTTGTGAGTGTTTCGTTGATGATAGGATGATTTAAAACAATCTGTATGGATTTTTCATCGTTGATTGTGCTTGAACTCAACTCTTTAAATTCCGGAACTGCTGAAGTTTTGATAAACTCAAGACTACTCAGATTAACTGCTTTGTTCCCATCAATTTGAACTTTTAGTACATGTGATCCTTCCTCTAAATAAGAATTATTTATCGTATGATTTACAAAGTTATTCCATCCTCCAGTACTTCCTAAAGTAACATTTCCAGCAATATCAGCCTCATTGATAAAAAATTCAACTTTTGCAGCAGATTCTGGAGAGGCATATCTAAACTTAAGCGAATAGAATCCTGTCTCTGTAACATTGAGTGTGTATTTCAACCATTCATTGTCTTTTGTGTACGCAATATGATACCCATTACTATTTACTGCATCTGAGTTTGTTTGAATATCTACACCATCATTTCTGTATGCCCACCCAGAATTCCAGGGCTGATAATCCTCTCCTGAAGAAAGCGTGTAGTTCGCATAGTCTATATCGTTGTATGCAATCCCATTGGTTCCCAAATCGTAATCAGACAAGTAAACGACTCCAGGGATGCTATGATTAGCATATGGTATATGTGTTTCGTCTTGTGGTTGTCTTAACATCGCATCAATAACATCTTTGTAATACACATTGTTGTCCACCAACAAATCTGAAGTTAATTGGGTCAATCCCTGCACTGCGACATCAACTGAGGGCTTTGAACCTTCCCCTTTCCAGTACTTAATAATCGCTTCATAATTGGCATTGGATTTTATTGAGTAAGGGCAAACGATGGTCTCGATTCTTTTCCAGGGCCACCAAGCCCAACCAATATCATTGTCTTCCAATAAATTAATGGCTTCAGTAAACCAAACATTAGAGTTCTCACCTGATTCACCGAGCCAAAGAGGTACATTGTGCTGGGATCTGATGTCCAATACCCATTGAATGGAAGCCGTATCGTTGTAGGTCCAATATTTATGTGGACTGTAGACCATATTGGCATCCCATGGAGGCGTCAAACCAGAAAAATCATTGGCAAATCCGTTCCCTTCAATAAAAAGAATATGATTCGAATCTACAGCCCTAATTTCATTTGTAATTCTAACATACAACTCACGTAATACATTCGATCCTAGAGGCCAATTTACTTCATTCAGTAAATCGTAGCCCCCAATCCATTCTTTATCTTTATAACGTTCTGCTAATTTACCCCACAATGCAACAGTTTTACTTTTGTTGAATTCACTTTCCCATAAAGAAGGCTTTGCATCATCATAATCAGAGATAGCTGCATCTTTCCCTTGACCTCCAGGAGCAGCATGTAAATCTAAAATTAAATAAATTTGATTGGATTCACACCAAGATAAGAGCTCATCAACCATCTCAAAACCGGTATCCAACCAAGTGTTTTCTCCCGCTTCTGGTTCCTCTTCTATAGGCAGTGTAAAAAGGTTGTAATGCATTGGCAAGCGAATGCTATTAAACCCCCACTTTGCAATAGAGTCTACATCTTGTTTTGTTACAAAATTCTCACGCCAATTCGAATAAAATTCTTCGGTCTTTTCAGCCCCAATAAGGGTCGTTAATTTTTCTATAAACTCATGTTGGGTATCTGCCCCTCCAGAAGAGTTCATCATGTACCCTTCTTGCAACATCCAACCCCCTAGTCCAACTCCTTTCAGTAGTACAGGATCTCCACTGGAATCAATTATTTTTTTTCCAAGAGTTCTCAATCCTTGGGAATTTGCAGAAACTACAAAAACAAGGAAAATATACCTAAGATATTTTTTCATATACGTTTTTTAAAAAAAATTATTGATTGTCCAAACCAAATAAGGTTATTTCAGAGCCCACTGTTATTTGAGTACTTCCATAATTTGAAGTAATCTGAAATTTAAGATATCTGAAGACCTCTGAAGTGTTTTCTAAACTAAATTCATGCCCATCGATTGCTTCTTGAAATGCAGGTGCTGGAATTTCGCCCGCGCCATTTCTTGGGTCACCAATATCAAATTCGCCGAGTAAACTCCAGGTTTGTGCATCTGAGCTAGCATACAAGTTAAAAGACTTTATATTTTCTTCTTGATAATGGTAGGTAACACCACCTCCTTGATACCAATAGGCCCTTTGCCAAACTATAAATCGTTGTATTTTTACATTCTTATTAAGGTCAATAACAATATCCAAAGGAAAGTTTAAGCTCCCTCCATTATTATCTCTAGTGGCAATAAAATAACTATTATCTACATCTGTTTCAACTGTATCGACCACATCATCCCAAAAATTGACTGTTCTCCCCTCATAGGCATTTCCGTTGATAGATTGCCCACTGACCAAAGTCCAAGTTGATTTGTCTATTTTCTCTTCAAAAAGAGGAATATACGTTCCCTTTTCTTCCAATTCAGTGATATTTCCATCAAAATCTTCAATTTTGGTCGAAATGCTAATTTCCGAAGGTGGCAAGCCTCTAATAAAAATACTTTCTTGTGGGTTATTAGAGGATAATATTCTAATATCTTCATCTGCTCCCTCTAAAATATGAACATATACAAAAACTGTTTTCGAAGCGATATTCTCCCAAGTTATTTTAACACCTCCTAGATCTGGAGTTATTTGGATACTTTCTTGTACTAAAAAAATAAATGACTCTAAAGGGGTAAAATCAATTGCTACAGTTTCAGAGATATTTTCATTCACATCAACCACAAATAATTTTACTTTCACTGGAGTTAATTGACTTAAACCAGTAATTTCTACCGAAGTATTATGCTTGCTTGAGACTCTAAAAACTTCCGCTCCTTGAGAATTTGTATAGACTGCTTTTACATAGAGAATGTCATCATCCGAGGGAAGTGTATAAGATATAATTCCTCCGCCATTGGTGGGTGTTACAGAAACATTAGACAATATCCCTGGAGGAGATGTCTCTAGATCCTCATGATCAGAACATGATATAATTGCTGCAAAAATAAAGAGTAAAAAAAGTACCGCTTTGTTTAATTGTTTTTTCATAATAATGTTTTTACCAACCTGGATTTTGTATTAAATTAGGATTTCTTGAAAGCTCCGTAAAACTAATTGGTTGAAGATAATCTCTTGGACTATTAAAGGAGCGTTGACTTACCTCCATAATTTGATAGTAATTCGCTTCTGAGTCTTCATCTACAGACCAACCTTTGATAGGAGTCGTAAAGTATTTCTCTGCCAATTTCCAACGTCTTATGTCATAATATCGATGTCCTTCAAAGGCCAACTCTATCATTCTTTCTTGTTGAATAATTTCCCTTAAGCCTTCTTTACTCGTGTGCTTATTTGGTGTTGCAGCAAAATTTACATTGCTCCAAGCCTCCTGAACTGAGGGTATTCCTGCCCGTTCTCTAATTTTATTTAAAGCATCATAGACTGCTGTTGAGGGGCCGCTAAATTCATTCAAAGCCTCCGCATACATTAAATACAAATCACTTAATCGTATCATTGGCCAAGGATAGGTAATTGCTTTATTATAAGCATCTCCCTCTGAATCTTGATGCACTAATTTTTTAAGTGCATAACCCGTTACTAAATAATCTCCCGTATTGGCTCTTCGACCATGCGTTTCTCCCTTGCGCATCTTTAAATTCCAAAGACTTCCCCAAGTTCTATTAAGTCCTCTGTCAAAACCAAGAGACGCATAAAAACGAGGTTCTCTATTTAAATTTAATTTTGCTGTTCTATTTGCAAATTGAGCATAAAACCGTTGATTAAAAGCAATGGTCGCTATATCATGCCTTTCCGAATAAGCAAAAGACAAATCTTCATCAATAGGCAACCCATTTTTGGTATAATAGGTTTCTGCCATTCTAAGACTTGGAGCTAACCACTGCCATGCAGCTTCTACGGAAGACGAGCTTGGGTCTTTCATCATCGCTGGAGATTGTATTTGCCAGTACTGTCCGTTAGTTACTGGGCTAGAATTCCCCCACAAGAGTTCCGAATTCCAAGGATCCGTAATCGCAAATCGATTATCATATTGATTTCGAATAAATTCGTATTGAGAATTATTTTTATCATAATCTGGCATTGTTTCTGTAAAAAAATACATACTAGCCCCTTGAGCAATTGCAGCCTCTAAAGCTTCTTTGGAGGCTTTAGCTGCCAAATCCCATTTTGAATTTTCATAGGTTTGATTGAAAAAATGAGCTCCACTTGTATTGGTGAAATTTGAATACATAGAAGTGTTTCCGTTAAACAAAGGACTTGCACTGAAAAGTAGTACTTTCGCTTTTATAGATTTAGCGATGACCTGATCTATTCTTCCTAAATCATTATTACCAAGAACTCTCTCAGGCAAATCTGCAATCGCAGCATCTATTGTTTCTAAGATATAACGAAAACATTCGTCTACCGTTTTCCTATCTAACCGAACTTCCTGATCTGAAGCGTTAATTGATAAATTCTCGTCAACAATGGGTATGGGTCCATAATTGCTGACTAATAAGAAATGGTAATAGGCTTTTAAAAAATTCACTTCTGCTTTCCATTGATTTTTTTCTTCTTGTGTCATATCCACAACCAAATCAATATTTTGAACAAGGGTATTTGCACTTCGTATTCCTTCCCACAAAGAACCTTGTCCTCTTCCATTTGCAGAAAAACCAGACCAATATCCCATCAATGGCGATGAAACATTTTGCTGTCCTTTCATCAGTTTGATTGCATTCGGTTCTTTCGCAACAGGAACTGCAACTTCATCACTTGCCAAAACATAACTCGCATAGGTTCCATCATTTTGAGGTAAATAACTATAGGTGTTCGCCAATGCTTTGTAGGCTGTTTCTTTTCTATTAAAGAGCAAACTTAGCTCTTGGGTTCCGTCAGGTACAATATCCAAATACTCTTCACAACTCGTGAATAGAAAAATACTCACTAGTAAAATTGCTATATAATTGTTTTTAAAATTCATCTTTTCTTTAAAATTTTATTTGAGCACCAATATTAATAACTCTTTGTAATGGATATCCCAATCCGTTCCCTGCCAACTATGGATCCCATAAATCAAACTTTGAAAAAT